>Ga0180436_10000007_pt1 | contig 232434 bp, 185 predicted proteins | sample SS_ome_2_FD_132434 | JGI IMG/M metagenome (GOLD analysis project Ga0180436, IMG submission 132434) | Hypersaline lake sediment archaeal communities from the Salton Sea, California, USA - SS_3_S_2 metaG | ecosystem: Environmental > Aquatic > Non-marine Saline and Alkaline > Hypersaline >...
CCATGAGATCCTTCAATAACGTCAAAAGCGCAGAGAGAATCATATATGGTATAGTCGCTTATGTCTTAAATCAAAACCAGGATGTGCCCAACTACCAATTTACACAATAAGCTTGACACAATGTCATTCAGACGCCCCTCAAAAACCATTTGCATATGAGAAAAATAGGATTAAATTGGCTTCTCGAGAGCAAAGCCGGAAAGGAAGGCAAACTTCATGATCGACCTGCATACCCATACTATCCTTAGTGATGGGGCTTTGATCCCGGCAGAACTGGTGAGACTGGCAGAGATCGCGGGATATGAGGCCATCGCTCTCACCGATCATGTCGACTCGGGAAACATGGAGTCGATCTTAAGACAGGTGATTAAGGTGGCGCAGGATTTGAATCGCCAGTGCGGGATTAAGGTGCTGCCCGGCGTGGAGATAACTCACATGCCGCCTCCTCTGATACCGGAGATGGCCAAGGCGGCAAGAGGACTGGGGGCAAAGATCGTGGTGGTTCACGGTGAATCACCGGTTGAGCCGGTTCGCCCCCAAACCAACCTTTCTGCCCTGCGAAGCGATGTCGACATACTTGCCCATCCCGGATTGATCAACGAAGAGGAGATAAAGCTGGCAGAGGAGATGGGAGTCTATCTGGAGCTGTCCGCTCGCAAAGGACATAGTCTGACCAACGGACGGCTGGTGGGGTTGGCAAGACACGTGGGCGCCAAGTTGGTCATCAATACGGACGCGCATACCGGCAGCGACCTTTTCTCTGCGGATTCCCTGAAGAAGGTTGGACTGGGGGCAGGGTTGACCGAACAGGAATTAGAACAGGCGTTTCGGAATTCTGCCGAGTTGGTGGAGAAGAGGTTTTAGACCGATCAGCTCGCACCGCGTCACTCATAAGCGGCCCTCACCGTCCTTGCGCGGGGCGTCCTGAAATCGAGGGGAAGAATGAAAATCAAGTTCACTAAAATGCAGGCTCTGGGCAACGACTATCTCTACGTCGACTGCTTCAGGCAATCCTTGGCCGGAGTCGATAGGTCCCAACTGGCAAAAAGAATCTGTGACCGGCATTTCGGGGTGGGGGCGGATGGGTTGATATTGGTTTCCCCGGGCAGAACGCACCGGTTCAGAATGATCTTCTACAATCCGGATGGAACCGAAGCCGAGATGTGCGGGAACGGCATTCGATGCTTCGCCCGATTTCTTCATGACAGCCGATTGTCCAGAGCCAGAAGGCAGAACATCGAAACCAAAGCAGGTGTCATCAAAACCGAAATAATCCGAGTAGCCGACCAAGATTTCCTGATTCGAGCGGATATTGGGAAGCCGATACTGGACAGGAACAGGATACCGGTAAAGGGAAAGGGTAGGTTCTGCATCGGTGAGAAACTCAAGCTGAAACGAGGCAGCGTAAAGATAACCAGCATCTCCCTGGGAAACCCTCACACGGTGATCTTGGTGAAGGAATTCAGCCCCAGGTGGCGAGAGATCGGCCGTATGGTGGAGAATCATCCCGCCTTCCCCCGCAGGACCAATGTGGAGTTTGCCAGAATCCTCAGTCCGGGCAGAATCAAACTGAAGATATGGGAGCGAGCGGCAGGTGAGACCCTGGCCTCCGGAACCGGAGCTTCGGCCGCAACCGTTGCCGGTGTGCTGGCAAGGAAGCTGAACCGGCGGGTGAAGGCTTCCTTCGACAACAGAGGAGAGCTTCTGATCGAATGGAATGAGGAGAGCGATCGCCTGTACATGACCGGACCGGCTACATCGGTCTTCTCGGGATCTTATGATTACCGTCCGGGATAGCCTCGCAGGGCTGTCGCGCTGAGCACCACGTTTCCAGGACCTAGCTTAAGTTAAGTCCTGGTCCGGAACGAAGGCGAGGAATGTGAGCGTTTACTTCAAGGTGAATCGCGTTTGAACATCGCTTTTAAGCGGATTTCCTCTTTGGGCTTGAGGCAAGAATCCTGCGGCTGCAGGGCTCGACAATCCAGCACCACTTTACCCCACCCGCGGGCGGTGCCTTCCCCACGTTTTTTGAGCTTGAGGGGATACTTCTTCCGGGTAAAACCGTATAATGTTAATGGTCATCCAGCGCACTGACTCCTCTCTTCATCCGGGCACCCGCGGCCCGGACGGACGAAGTCTGAAGGCAGGTCAAAGATGAAAAAAAGATTCAAATTTCCCCTCTATTTCGCTTCCTTCCTGCTCTTTGCCTGCCTGCTTATCTGGGGGCTGGTCACCCAGACCAAGCTGGTGGAGAACCAGGTTAACCGGGCACTGAGGGTCTTCGTTCAGAGCAGGTATTCGCTGAAAGTCAACATCGGGGATATCAGGGGAGCATTCTGGCGTGAGCTCGTGGTAACCGGCGTAACCGTCGATTTCGTCGACGATGACTCCGGCTACCGGGTGGCCGACATCCCTTACATCAAGGTGCATTACCGGCTTGCCAATCTGTGGAGGAAGAAGTGGATCCTCGATTCGCTGACCATCGATCACCCCCGGTTCGCCATCAGAAAGACCGAAGAGGGCAAACTGCCGGTGGGCATTCCTGAATCCGAAAGAAAGACCATATCCAAGACAGGGCTGTTCGACTTCAAGATAGGAAACCTGAGTCTCGATGATGGCAGCTTTGAATATCTCTCCGACGGGAAAAGGTCGACCGTGGAAGATCTGAATCTCGAGCTTTCCTTGAGCAAAGATGCCGAGGGCATCAAGCTGAACATATACCGGGGTGGTCTCGAGTATGACGAGAAAGATTTCCTGCTGAAGAACCTTGAGGCCTTCGCCTGGCTGAAGAAAGACACCCTTTACATCGAGGGGCTGAGGATCGAAACGGAAGACTCCGACCTGGAGATCTCGGGAAACGTGGGTAATCTCAAGGAACCGGAATTCTTCTTTGCGGTCAAAGCCAGGCCGGTAGATTTGGAGAACATAAGGAAGTTCACCGGCGTGAAGATGGGAGGCGTGCTGGAACTGGACGGAACCTGCGAGGGGAATCTAAAAGAGTTTGGGGGAAGAGCCACCTTAAATGGCGTGTTCTTCGATCGAAGATTCGAGCCGGTCAGAACCACATATTCCTATCGGAACAAGAGGTTCACTTTCCGGTCCATAAGCGGACGGGCCTTCGGTTCCCCGTTAACCGGAGGGGGGATGTTTGATTTTACCAGAGCGCCCGAGGAGTACGAATTCGAGGGCAAGGTCGAGAATCTTGATCTGGATAAGATCGCCTTCGGAAGCCTCACCACCGACCTGTCCGGAGAGATCCACATGCGGGGGAGATCAACGTCGGAAGAGGAGTTGTTCATGCAGATGCAGGTGAACCTGCAGGAGGGAAGTGTCGAGCAGTACAGTCTCAACCAGGCCCAGGGGATCATCGACGTCACCTCCGACTCGGTGGTCTTCCATCCCGGGTTCGAATTCCGCTACAAGAACACCGGCATAACCTTAGCCGGCCTGTTGGAATACGACGGAGAGATCGACATAGATGCCTGGGTGAATTTGGGCGACCTGACTGACTTCCGGGATCAGATATTCATAGAGGAGATGAGGGGCAGGGGTAAAGCCTTCGCCCACCTGGGCGGAAAGACCGAGGATTTCAACCTAAGAGGAGAGTTCACCTCCGACTCGTGCTACGCCTATGAGCTCTTCAGCTCGGATGCCAGGATCGAACTGGACATAGTGAACTTTCTGGGGAGCCAAAGAGGGCCGGTCCAGATCCGTTTCCTAGACGGGGACGCGTGGGGAGTGAGATACGACAGCCTAACTTCCAGGCTGTCGGTGGAGGATACGTGGATCAAGATAGACACCGCCCGCCTGGAGGGTGTAGATTATGCTCTTACTTTCTGGGGCGAGCTTGACATCGCCGGGGTTCCTCAGACTCTGCTTATTTACGAGATACTCCTGGATTACAGGGGAAACATCCTGAAGTCGACCTCACCCACCGTGGTTAACATTGACACCCAGGACGTCCGGATAACCAAGTGCGTCATTTCTGGCGAAACCGGAAAGATCGACGTCTCAGGCACCGTGGATGACGAAGAGAACATGGATATCTCCCTGGAGTTCTGCGGACTTAACGTCGCTCCCTGGGCGGCGCTTCTCACCACGGAACCCGTTGAAGGAAAGCTTTCCGCGCAGACCGCGCTGCGCGGCAATTTCGATAGTCCGCGGATTGAGTTGAACGGAGAGGTGGAAAAACTGAAGTTCAGGGACATGGATCTGGGAAAGCTGCAAGCAAACATTTCATACCAGGACCGGAGAATAGACATCATAGATCTTGCGGTTGGCGACCAGGACCGGCGATATGACCTGAGAGGATCTTTGCCCATGGACTTATCGTTTGTGTCGGTGGAGGAGAGGATATTAGAAGAGCCCCAGCGTCTCAATGTCTCGCTGGATGGCAAGCGGGTGGCGTTGATCAAACTGTTTATCCCGGAGATCGAATACCTGATCGGCGATTTCAGCGGTGACCTCGCGATCTCCGGAAGCTTGCTGCATCCCAGATTCAACGGGCATATGACCGTCAAGGGAGGAACTCTGAAGTTGGTTGAACTGGTCGATCCGGTGGAGGATCTGCTGGTGGAGATGAGGATGGAGAATGAGAATCTGATACTGGACAACCTGAGCGGTTGGGTGGAAAGCGGCAGGAAGCACGAGGGCGGTGCCTTAACCAGGGTATGGAGGGCACTCTCTCCCGGCGAGAAGATCAAGGGGGAAGTGATCGGCTATGGAACCATCGACCTGAAGGACCTAAACAGAATAGAGTACAGCCTGTACTTCTCCGGAGACAGAGTGCCCATCGATTATGAATATGCCGATCTTTCCGCCATGGCTGATGTGATCGTACAGATATCCGGAAGCTCCCCGCCCCTGATCTCAGCAGAGATAAATCTTTCCGAGCTTTTCTACCGGGAGCCTTTTGCCGGGTCCGGTTCCGGAACCTTCGTTGCCGCCGGTCACCGGGAGGCCGATCTGTGGGACTGGAATCTGGACGTGTCCGTCGCCAATAACTGCTGGATCAGCAACGACGATGTGAACCTGGAATTCGGGGGCGACCTGCGGCTGCTGCGGGAGAGCGGGGAGTTGAGGATACTGGGTGAAATGGAAACCATCAGAGGGAAGTACTTTCTCTACGGCACCAAGTTCAAAATCGAAGAGGGATCGTTCTTTTTTGACAACGTTGAGAGGGTCGACCCCAAGATCGATTTCCTGGTTTCCACCAGGATGTGGGGGGAAAGCCCTGGGTCTTCGGGAGGCGGTGCCATCTGGGGCACGGGATCGGACAATGAGATGAGGCTGGCCATCACCGGCAGCTTTTCAGAGCCGAAGGTCGAGCCGGCGCCCGGATCGCCATTCCACAAGGACGATATCCTGGAACTTCTGGCTCTTCAACAGATCACCGACCCTGACGATCCGGTCAGAGTGACGAGTGTGTTGGAGGAGCGGGTAATCAAAAGCCTGGGCGGTGCGTACAGCAGCAGATTCCTGGAAAACATCGCGGGCCGTACCCTGGGGGTGGAGACCTTTGAGATAGTACCTACCTGGGGGGAAAGATTCCGGCTGACCGACGCACAGATCACCATCGGCAAGTATGTCTCGGACAAGGTCTACCTTCGGTACACCCGCCGCCTCTCCCAGTCCAGCGGGCAGGAAACCGGCGTGGAATACCGGTTGAATAGAAACCTCTTTCTGGAAGGACGTAAGGACAAGGCAGGGCTTTTCCACCTGGGACTGAATCTCAACTGGGAGTATTAGAAGCCGTGGCCGCCGCGCGTTCGCTGCACAACTTGGATACAAGATCGATAACCTGAGAGTCCTCTGGTGTGATGGGCCGGGCCTGATTAACTGCTTTGGGGGCTAAGCACTCTTATGACAAGCGTCCTGAAAAACAGAAACACTTTCATCGTTCCTATTCTCTGGGGGCTGCTTCTCCTGGCCGCAAATGCTCAGGCGAGCAACCGGAACAAGCCGATCATTGATAGAATAGTCGTGGAAGGGAACACCTACTTCTCGGATGGTAAGATAAGGGACCAAATGGGCTTGAAGGAGAACAGGTGGTACACCCTCTTCAAGAAGAGAAGGTTCAACTCCAAGAAGGCGGAACTGGACAAGGCGTCGATCGATTCTCTGTACCACGTGAATGGATTCTTGTCTGCAGGGTGCGAGATCAGCGCGGAAGAGAAAAAGGAAAACAGCTGCGTGGTAAAAGTCACCATCCGGGAGGGATCTCAGACTAAGCTGGGCAACCTCCTCCTGGAAGGGGGACTGCCCCAGTTTGAGAAAGATACGAGACAGGAGATGAAGCGGCTCAAGACCGGAGCGCCCTTTGATTGGACGAAGCTGTACGACCTGCGTTTCAACATCGGAACCATCTATGCCAACAATGGCTATCCGTATGCTGTCGTCCATATCCTCACATCCAAAGAGGAAGGCACAGACCGGTTGGACTTCACCCTAAAGATAAGTGCCCAGAAGAAGGTCTTCTTTGGGAAGGTCAGCTATGAAGGGCTGAACCTCACCAAACAGAATGTGGCGCGGCGGGAATTGACCATCAAGGAGGGGGACGTCTACTCCCGCGAGAAGATCATGGATAGCCGCCAGAGGGTCTATTCCACCGGGCTTTTCAACTACATAACCCTGAAGGCCAGGGATGTCGAACATAAGCCGGACAAACCTGATTTTGTGCTGAGGGTGGTGGAGAAGAAGCCTTATTACATCGGTGGCAGGATGGAGGTAGCCCAGAGCCAGCCGCCCCAATCGGGAACGGAGCGCGAACTGACCCTGGATTTCACCGGAGAGTGGGGAAACCGGAATATCGTCGGAACGTCCCGGAAAATAGGACTGGCCGCCTACTACAGTTACAAGATCGTGCCCAAGATAGAAAGGTTGTCCAATCGGTTCACCGTCAGGGGGGTGGAACCCTGGTTTCTCGGGACCAGAACGGTCCTGGACGCGGATTTGTATTATGAACCCGGCGTAAAGAGCGTGGTTCAGAAGTATCGCATCGAGTCGTACGGAGGAAACTTGAACTTCAGCCGGGAGTTCACCGAATACACCAAAGCCTGGCTTACCGGCAGCTACCAGCAGGTCCACATTTACAATATCCCTCCGAGCGAACTGGAGACCTACAAGGAGGAGCAAGGGATAAATGTCCGGCGGAAGATCATCTTCTCCGGAGAGAGGGACTCGCGGGGCAACATATTCATCCCACTGGACGGTTCCTTTGCCCAGATTTACGCCGAGCTGGTGGGAGGCTTCCTGGGGGGGGACAACCATTTCTTCAAGACCTGGATCTCGTGGGCCAGGTACAACAATCTGAGCAGGAGAAAAAAGCTCAATGTCTTGGCCACCAGAATCAAACTGGGTTACGCAGAGGGGCTTTCCCGCAAGGACCCGGTTCCGAGCTTCGATCGCTTCTACATGGGGGGAGCTTCCACCGTGAGAGGGTTCAAAGAGAACACCATGGGGCCAAGGGACGAGAAAGGTGAGGCGAGAGGGGGGAGGCTCATAGCTGTGGCGAACATAGAATATCGTCGGGCCCTGTTCTGGAAATTCGGCTGGACCATGTTCGTTGACGCAGGGAACCTGTGGGCAAGGCCGAAACACTTGAACATAAAGGATTTCAAGCTCAGCTCCGGCATAGGGATTCAGTTCTTCACTCCGGTCGGACCGCTGCGCCTTGATTACGGAAGGCAACTTCCCATCAAGGAGAGCGCCGAAACCGGTCGATTCCACTTGAGCATCCTTTATGCGTTCTAATGGCGCCGTCACGCAACCGCCGGCAGGACAACATGGTAAGTAGTCTCTTCTAAACATATGCTCTAAGCACTCTGCAGGATGCAGGAAATGAAGAAGGATCGTCCGGGAAGTGGAAAAGAATGAGGCGACGCGTCACGACTCCCAGAATCGGAATCAGTTGCTCCATGGAGCACAGGGATAGGAAGAGGGAATTCCCCACCCCTTCCACCTTCGACTATCTTAAGAGGTCCTATTATGAGGCGGTGGAGAGATCGGGCGGGACCGCTCTACTTTTGCCCAACACCGGAAGAATGGACAAGGTTGGTGAATGCCTGAGTATGGTAGAGGGCATCCTGGTGAGCGGCGGGAACGATGTCGATCCGATTTTTTACGGAGAGAGAAAGAAGACCAGGAACCTGAGCATCACCCGCGAGAGGGACATCTTTGAAATCGCGCTGGCCAGAAAGGCGAAGGCCATGAGGGTCCCGGTTTTTGCCATTTGCCGGGGGATGCAACTGGTCAATGTGGCCTTCGGAGGGAGTCTCTACCAGGATTTCAGATTCGAAAGAGAGTTCATAGACCATACTCTCAAGGGATCTGCCAGCTATGGCAGGAGACATCCGGTAACCATCAAGGAAGACAGCAAGCTCTTCGGCGTGATCGGAAGGGCAAGGATAATGACCAACACCGATCACCACCAGATGATAAAGAATATCGCCCCGGGATTCGTGGCGACAGCCTGGTCGAAAAGGGACGGGGTGATCGAGGCGATCGAGTCGCGGGACGGTCATTACTTTCTTTGCGTGCAGTGGCATCCGGAGCTAATGAGAGATCGAAATTCGAAGGCGCTCTTCGACTCATTGGTTCGATCCGCCACAGAATTCAGATCAAGAAATCGCAAGTGAGAACGGGGGAATCGGGTTTTCGTCGGAATCCAGCGACGCGAAAATCGGATGCCGGTTGAATCTCCGCCTCTCTGTGTTAGGTGAGGGAATTAATGAGCGACAAGGCAGAACTGCTTTCGAGAATTCAATTATACGTTATAGCGGACAAGAAGATATGTGGGGACAGGGACGTAGAGGATGTGGTCCGTCAGGCAATAGAGGGCGGGGCCCAGATGATTCAATGCCGGGACAAAGACTCAGACCATGCCGACTTCCTATCGATGGCCCGGAAGCTGAGAGCCGTCTGCAAGGAAAGGGGAATCCCCTTCATCGTCAACGACAGAGCGGATATCGCCGCAGAGGTGAACGCAGATGGAGTACATGTAGGACAGAAAGACCTCTCGGCGAGCGAAGCCAGGCAAGTCTTGGGTTCCGCCAGGATAATCGGCAAATCCTCAAGTACCCTAGACCAAGCCATAAGGGCACAAGATGAGGGGGCTGATTACGTCGGCATCGGACCCATTTTCGACACTCCATCCAAGCAGATCGACAAACCGATCGGTTTGGATATCGTCCCGAAGGCCAACGAGATGCTCGGTATCCCCTTCTTTCTCATCGGTGGAATCACAGAGGAGAACTTGAATCAGGTTATCAGGGCTGGGGGGAGGAGAATTGCGGTGATCTCCGCGGTCGTCTCGTCGGACCATGTAACATTGGCCGCCGCTTCACTTCTAAGAAGACTACAGGCCGGCGCCTGATTCAGGTTAGGCACCCGTCCCTCAAGACGATCCCCGGGGTGACGCGCGGTTTGACTATTCCTGGCTCCTCAGACTTGTCAGAATCTCTCTTACCTTCTCGATTTCAGTCGAATCAGAAGATGCCCGCAGAAACTGCTCCAGGATTCGTATGGCACTCTCCCTCGATCCCTGTTTGCTGTAAATCTCGGCCAGAAAAAGGTGAGCGCTCTCAGAATCCGGTTGGAGTTCGATCACCTTCCGGCACTCGGCTGCCGCCTCATCCAGGCGGTTGAGGGCAAACCATACCTCTCCCAGGACCGAGTGTGCATCCACGTAATCCTCGTTTATCTCGATCGCCTTTTCGAGATACTTGGTGGCCTTCTCGTACTCGCCCCGCAGGGCATATATCTTCCCCAAATCGGTGTACACCACGGGATCTTTCACATCCAACTTCAGAATCTTCTCATAGTGCCTGATGGCATCTTTCCATTCCTTCCTGGAAGCATAGATCTTTGCCAGGTCGATGTGCGCCTTGTGGAACTCGGGCATCAGTTCGACAGTCTTCCTATACTCTTCTTCGGCCGCCTGCAGAGCCCCCTGGCGCAAATAAGTCTTGGCCAGAAAGAAATGGACGTCAGGGAAGGCAGGATCCTGTTGAATGGCTCTTTGAAAAGCGTTCCGTGCCTCGGCAAGTCTTCCCTGGTTGAAGTGTTCTATGCCCTCCTCAAGCAGGACGACTTCCGGAAAAGTTTCTCTCTGCTTCCGGTTCTCTCTCTCCGCTTCCTCGACCATCCCTCGCTCGCTGAAGTATCGAGCCAGCAAGAAGTGACCGGAGCGGCTCCTCTTGGGATCCAAATCCAGCACGTCTCGATATTTCTGAATCGATCTATCCTCAGACGCATTCAGAGCTATCCAGGGAAGAGTCGAGTAAGCGGACACCGCGACCAGAATCGTGGCGAGATATTTGAAGTTGGCCTGGCCTCGGCCCAGATTCAGGAGGAGTCGCAGCCCCAGAACGGTGTATCCGAGCGACAGCGGAGAAAAGAGATCCCAATCCCGCGGCGCTCCCAGGCCCGGGTCAATCACGAAATGGAAAAGAAGCTGGAATGCGGTCACCAGAAGAAGAAATCGAACTGCCAGGCCTCTTAGGTCGGTTTTGCCAAGGCCGATCGCAATGGCGGCCGAGACCAAAGCCAGGCCCACCGGAGAGATTAGCAAATGCTCGTTCAATAAGTCCAGCAAGTGAGTCCACGAAAACCAAGTATAACCTGGGGCGAATCTCTGCTCGACGGGCAGCACGAAGATGCGAATCAATCCTGGCTTGCTTTCAAACACGTGCCACAGAAACAGGATACCTGCCAGGACCAGGCCCAACTCGAGTCCCCAGGTTAGTTTCCTGTTCAGCCGGCTCCCCCTCTTTGCCAAGAGCAGATAAGCCAGCGAGGGAAGAAGATAGAAGCTGGCGAAGTGAAAGCCCAACGCCAGCGCGAAAGACAAAACCACAAGGAGGATGCTTCCACCCCTGTCTATCCACCTGAGAGACAGAAACAGGTAGACGAATATGGAGAGATATGCAAAAGAGTAATGTTCCGCGGAGCCGAAGAAGAGCTGCGTGCTTCCCATGGTCAACAAAATGGAAAGGACAAAGAACTTCTCGAACGGGTCCCTCCCCAGGTAGTCTGAAAACAAGAACGCGAAGAAGACAAATATCCCTCCCGCCGCTATGCTGGCAACCTGATAGGTCAACTGACCGTGTGCCGAGAGGAAGAGGCCGAGGAACCTATGTAGGTTGATATGCAGGGAGACCTCCAAAAACTCCGCCCACCCCCGTATCAGCCCGCCCTCGTTAAGAGCCGTAACCAGCCCCAACCCATCTCCCCAGAAATAGGTTCTGGACCTCAGCACCCAGAACAAGGCCATGGCCAGGAGACTGAAGCCCGCATACCAGAGGTACGGTTTGCCTCTCGAGATGCGTTCATAGAGTGAGGTCAGAGGGTTCATCACCATCATCCTCAAGCGCCGATTCACCGCTGGTATGAACACAGAAAGAGTGAGCGCGGTCAGGGCTATCCCGACGGCCAGAGGGAAGTAAGCGAAGTTGTTGATCCCCCATACGCGTTGCTCTGGGAAGAAACCGGCCACCAGGTGGGCCAGTACGATCACGCCGCAGACGGCAGCAGCAATCCTCAAACTTAGCGAGGAGACGTGAGACGCTTCACGCGACCTTCTTGTCTTCTTCTTCATCGCCTGGGCAAACCTCCCCAGAAAAGGCCAAGTAATGATGTGCAAACGACTTGAGTTTATCCCGGCGCGAATTCCGCCGGAGTGCTGTTCTCTGGGCCGGAAAGCAAGATAGAAATCTGGCTGCCGCTGTCAAGCCAATTCGGGAAGGACCCGGAAAGCCCGCACCGCGCAAAGCGGCACAGAGACACACCGACTCCAGCCTGACGCCTTCGAATCTTTTTGAATAATCTTGACAAAGCTAGTAAACATTTATATCTTCACCCCGTAATAACCTGAGAGGCAACTGATGAATATATCCACACGAGGACGATACGGGTTGAGGGCACTTCTGGAGATTGCAGCTCGGCCCGATGAGAAGCCGGTGACCATACGTGAGATCTCGGAAAGGCAGCAGATGTCGGTAACTTATCTGGAGCAGATACTTCACAAGCTCAAGAAGGCCGGGATCGTGAAGAGCATAAGGGGCGCCAGGGGGGGATACGTGTTGGCCAGGAAACACCATGAGATAACAGTGAGCCAGGTCATCACCGCCCTGGATGGTCCCATAGCCATCTCCCACTGCGATTTTCCTGAAATGCGGGAGAAGAGCTGTGTCGGCCCGTCGGCCTGCACATCCCGGACCCTTTGGAAGAAGCTGGAAGATCTTATCGAGGATGCCTTATCCAGCGTTACGCTGGCCGATATGAACGGGAAGGTTCCGGATTTCAAGGAATCGAAGCTGTCCGGAAGACGGAGGAGGAAATGAGGAAGGTCTATTTGGATCACAGCGCCACCACGCCTCTGCGCCCCGAGGTCCTGGAGGCCATACTGCCCTATCTGAAAGACAGATTCGGCAACGCTTCCAGCATTCACGGGTTCGGCAGAGATGTTAAGGTGGCTTTAGAAGAGGCCAGGGAAAAAGTGGCAGAGATCATAGGCGCCGCGCCCAGCGAGGTCTTCTTCAACAGCGGCGGAACGGAATCCGATAATCTGGCCGTAAAGGGAACCGCCTTCGCCAACAGGAAGAAAGGTAAACACATAATCACCTCTCAAATTGAACATCACGCTGTGTTGGAGAGCTGCAAATTCCTGGAGAAGGAGGGATTCGAGGTAACCTACCTTCCGGTAGACTCCCGGGGCCTGGTCGACCCGGACGATTTGAAGAAGACCGTCCGGGACGACACCACCCTGGTCTCCATCATGTACGTCAACAACGAGGTGGGGACGATTCAACCGATTCAAGAACTCTGCACGATCGTCAAGGAAAAGGGAGCGTATTTTCACACCGACGCTGTTCAGAGTGTGGGTAAGATTCGAACGGACGTACAGACTCTGAAGGTTGACATGCTCTCCATGTCCGGGCACAAGATGTATGGCCCAAAAGGGGTGGGGGCTCTCTATGTGAGAAAGGGGGTTCGGATCACTCCCTGGATGCACGGGGGGCATCACGAACGTTCCAGAAGGGCGGGAACCGAGAACGTTCCTGGAATAGTTGGGTTTGCCAGGGCATTGGAGTTGATGAGCCAAGAGATGGACGATCAATCCCGGCACATGAAGAATCTGACCGAGACGTTTTACCGCACACTGGCGGAGTCGATTCCGGACGTCGTTCTGCACGGTGATTCGGACAAGCGCATCCCGAACATCCTGAGCTTATCATTCAAAGGCGTGGAGGGGGAATCGGTGATCCTCAGCCTTGATATGAAAGGTGTGGCGGTGGCATCGGGGTCCGCTTGCACCTCCGGCGCTCTGGAACCATCTCACGTCCTTTCGGCCATGAGGGTTCCTCCGGAGGTTGCCCAGGGGGCGGTTCGATTCAGCTTCGGAAGGGGAAACACCATGGAGGACGTGGAGTACGTGACGAGCTTGCTGCCGGAGATCGTGCAGAGGCTAAGATCAATCTCGCCGCTCTATGTTCAGAAGCAGAAAAAGCAAAGCAGCTAACAGTCACAGACCATACTTGGGATTTCAGGAGAGAGAATGTACAGCGAAAAGGTAATGGAGCATTTCCAGAATCCGCGTAACGTCGGTGAGATCGAAGACGCCGATGGCGTGGGAGAGATCGGGAATCCGGTCTGCGGGGATATAATGAAGCTTTACATCAAGGTCAAGGACAACCGGATCACCGAGGCGAAATTCAAAACCTTCGGCTGTGGCGCAGCCATTGCCACCTCCAGCATGGTCACGGAACTGGTCAAGGGCAAAACCCTGGAGGAGGCGGAGAAGATATCCCGCGACACTGTCGCCGAAGCATTGGGCGGCCTGCCCCCGGTGAAGTTGCACTGCTCCAACCTGGCCGCAGACGCCTTGCAGAAGGCCATCGAGGATTACAGGAATAGAGGACAAGCGGAAGGCAAGCCGGAGACGAAGAGCAAGGAGTGAAGAGTAAAGAGTGAAGAGTGAAGAGTAAAGAGTGGAGAGTAGAGAGTAAGCGACCAGTACTGGTGATTTGAAGCGTCTCCTGGGAAACCGTTTTGGCAGGTAGCGGAAGGCTTCAGCCTTCCATCTGCATGCATGGAAAACTGAAGGTTTCCGCTGCCATGTTCTAATCGAGGCCGCCGGTCGAGTTCAAGATTGCACCACGAGTCGAGTCTTCCCCTCAGAACGACTCTCGATCACACCAAGAAGATATGACGAAAAATAGAAGACAAGAGAGCAACCTGGTGGTGGTGGCGATGAGCGGTGGTGTGGACAGCTCGCTGGCAGCCTTCCTGCTGGACCAAGAAGGCTACCAGGTGGTGGGAATCTCCATGACGCTGTGGGATTTCAGCCAGGTGGGCGGGGATCATCACCCGGATGGAAGGTGCTGCTCCTTAGAATCTCTGAATGATGCGCGGGCGGTCTGCCAAAAGATGGGGATTCCCCACTACGTGGTGGACATTCAGGATGATTTCAAGAATAAGGTCATCTCGAACTTCGTGGCGGAATACTCGCGGGGAAGAACACCCAACCCCTGCGTCGTCTGTAACATGAAGATCAAATGGCAGAGCCTGTGGCGAAAGGCCGATTCGCTCGGAGCAAGCTTCCTCTCCACCGGGCATTACGCCCGGACACGATATGACGGGCGGACCGGGAGATTCCTGCTGCTCAAGGGGGTCGATTCGACCCGCGACCAGTCTTACGCTCTGTGGGGGCTCTCCCAGGAAGATCTGAGGAGGACCCTGTTTCCTCTCGGAGATATGACCAAGAAAGAGGTCAGAGCCCTGGCCAGAGAACACAACCTCAAAGTCGCCGAAAGGGAGGAGAGCCAGGAGATCTGCTTCGTGACGGATGACGACTATCCCAGGTTCATAAGGGAATGGAAAAAAGAGAAGGAGTCGTTTCCTGACGGGGAAATCTCGCCGGGACCCATTCTGAGCATGAGGGGTGAGAAGCTGGGGGAACACAAGGGGATTCCGTTTTACACTGTCGGGCAGAGAAGGGGACTGGGAATCGCCAGGGCAAAGCCCCTGTATGTGGTTCGGATCGAGCCGGAGGAGAATGCCATTTATGTGGGAGAAAACGAGGAACTTCTCCAATCCTCGTTTGTAGTCAGAGGTGTAAACTGGATCGCCCTAGAAAACCTGCTGAAAGAGACGGAATGCGAAATAAAGATCAGGTATCAGCACGTTCCGCAGAAGGGGGCGATTTACCCGTTGACCCAAGACCAGGTTATGGTTAAATTCAGTCGACCGGAGCGCGCGATCACGCCGGGCCAGTCGGCGGTGTTTTATCAGGGTGATGCGGTCTTGGGTGGGGGTGTGATCGAGAGAGTTGTCAACGCATGAGACGGTCCGCTGGTGGAACCCATTAGGTGGACCATACACGTCTGAAGCATTTTGCCGTGGTCTGTGGACTGACGACCGTGGACTCAACCGGATCAGTAAACGTGTTGTGCGGATGAAACTATCGGCAGATTGAGCAATAGACACAGCTGGATTTGGTTTTGAAGAGGGGAGACCATGAAATCAAGAAAAGGACTTAAGATACTGATCGGGGTCGTTGCGGGCGTAATCATACTGCTGATTGCAGCTTCCTTCGCGGCCAAGATCATCTTCACCAAAGAGAAGCTCATGTCTATGTTGATTCCCAGGGTTGAGGCGGCGCTTCAAAGGGAGGTGGAAATCGGTGACATCAGCGTTTCCATCTGGGGAGGATTGGGTGCGGACGTCAAGGAGATGAGAGTCCTGAATCAGCCCGGTTTTGTTCATGAGGAGCTTTTCAAGTTCGATCAACTCTCCATCAGGGTGAAATTCTGGCCCCTGCTGCGCAAGAGGATAGAGATCAAGAAGCTCATCCTGGAGAATCCGTGGATAAACCTGGAAAAGGGAAAAAAGGGTGTCTCCAACTTCGCAGACCTGGTCGAGACCAAGGGGGGAGAGATAATCATACCCTTCTCCTTTGATCAGCTTGAGATGGGAAATGCCAGAGTCCTGTACTTAGACGGCCAGACCAACAAGGAGATGGTTCTGCACCAGGTCTCCTACGATGCCAGACTTGAGCTGGATCAGCAGATGGAGAACGCCGGAATAACCGGCGTGATAAAGGTGGAAAGCATCGAAATGAATTTCCCCGACCGGAAGCAGACGCTGCCGCCTCTCAGCCTGTCGCTGGAGCATGATGTTAACCTCAATATGCCCGGTGATTTCATAGAGGTGAATGTGGTCAAAATCGGCATCGCCGAGATCGTCCTGGATATGAAGGGAAGATTGGATAAGCTCAGCACGGCGCCGGTCTTAAACCTATCCGTTCAGTCCGAGGGAATATCCTTGGAGGATGTGCTGGCTTCCTTGCCCAAGGCTGGGTCCTCGCCCCTTACCCAGCTCAAAACCTCCGGGAATATAGCACTGTGGGCTTCTCTGAACGCTGATTTCGGCGAGAAGACGCCTGTGCAGATTGAGGGTAAGCTCACCCTGCAAAACGGCAGAGTCGATTTCGCCGGAGCGCCCAAGCCGCTTGACATACCTTACGGAGAGATAAATTTCAATAATCGGAGCTTGAGCTTCTTCTCCTCCGACTCAAGATTGGGTGATGCCCCATTAGAGCTCAAGCTGGTGGTGGAGAATTTCTCCGACCCAAGCCTGACCTCCCAATTGAAGACAGACCTGAATCTCGCCATCCTGGGTGAGTTCGTTTCCCTGCCGGAAAAAACCAATCTGGCGGGACAAGCGGCGATAAACCTGAAGGCTTACGGCAAGATCAAGCAGAAAGAGAAGATGAGTTTCTCCGGCCGGGTCGATCTGAAAAAGGTGGAGGCGGCTACTCCTGCGCTGGGCGTACCGGTCAGAAACTTGGATGCCGTCATGTCGTTCAAGGGATCGGATATCGACATAGCGGAGTTGAGTCTTTCTCTGGGGAAATCATCCCTGAGCCTTCAAGGAAAAGCTTACGGAGCGATTCCCTATCTGCTGTCTGCTAAGAAGGAAAAGCCTCTTCTCAGTTTCAAACTGAATTCCCCCTTCCTGGATTTGGACGAAATTCTTCCCGTTACCAAAGAGGGCAAGAAAGAGGGAGAGACCGCCAGGACAGACAGCATCCCTTTGCCCGATATCAATGCCAGCGGGCAAGTCTCGGTTGAGAAGCTGATCTTTCGCAAAGTTGAATTTACCAACGTCTCCTCGCAGGTGGATGTTGTTGACGGTGTGATCAAATTGGATAAGGTTTTCGCCAATGTTTACTCCGGCTCGGCAAACGGAAAGGTAACCAGTGACCTTCGTAACCTGGATCAGACGCAGTTTGATATGAATCTGAACGCCAGCCAGATCGAAGCCAACGATTTTCTCTCCAGGTTCACCGGCTTCGACGATCACCTGTTCGGCAAGCTGAACCTTGAGGCCACCTTCTCCGGCAAAGGGAATCGGCTGGAGGATATCCGCAAGACCCTTTCCGCCAACGGCAAGGTTGACTTCGCGGAGGGAAAGCTGACCGGCTGGGCGCTTTTGGACAGCTTGGCTTCCTTTCTCCAGATCAAGGGTCTCAAGGAGCAGCAGATCAGAACTCTCAAGAACACCTTCAGGATTGCAGATTCGCGGGTCTGGTTTGACGATCTCACCGTCTCAACCAAAGACGGGGATTTTGGTTTGGTCGGATCCCTGGGACTGGACGGATCTCTGGACTACGCTTTGACCGCGGTTCTATCATCCGAGCTCTCCATGAGTTTCGACGCGCTGGGAGACGTCTCGGACTATCTGAAAAACGATCAGGGAAGGACCGTACTTGATCTCAAGATAGGCGGCACCGCTACCAGGCCAAGATTCTCGCTCGACACCTCCAGAGCGCAGGAGAGGTTGAAAGCGCAGCTCAAGGGCAAGGCGGAGGAGAAAAAGCAGGACCTGCAGGATCAGTTGAAAGAAAAGGCCTCGGATCTGCTTCAAGACCTGCTCAAGAAGAAGAAGAAATGATCGACTGACTGTGCTGCTCTGAAGTGTGGATTTCTCAAACGCATGGTCTGCTGGGCCAGTCCAAGAATTGAATGAGCTATTCAAACCGGATCATTGCGATTCCCATTTGCGTTCTGGCATTCCTTCTTTTGTCCCTGCTTTCGCTTTCACGAGCGGCGTCAGCCTCCCCGCGTTTTGAAATCCATGCCCACGATCAAAACATCGCCTCCCAAGTAGAGACCATACTGGAATCATCCTATCGCAGAATCTCCGAGTTCCTGGAAGACTCGCTGAGCAGTGCCGTTACCGTTCACGTGACGGACAGCGAGGAGGAGTTCGTGGCTTTGGTCGGGAGGACCTTTCCTGAATGGGGAGTGGCTTGCGCCATCCCCCGTCGAAACATGATAATACTTAAGTCACCGACCCGGTTCAAGTATTACCGTCCTTTCTCTCAGGTGGTCACCCACGAGTTGGCTCACATCTTCTTGGGGGAGCTTTCAGGGGAGGGGAGGGTGCCCCGCTGGTTGGATGAGGGGTTCGCCATGTATCACTCCCAGGAGTGGAGAATCGGGCAGGATTTGGCCGTGGCGCGTGCCGTCCTGACCGGTTCAATCTTGCCTCTTTCTCAGATAGAGTCGGTCAACGCCTTCAAAGAGAGCAAGGCTCAGTTGGCCTACACCGAAAGCTTCCTGGCGGTCTCATATCTTTACGGTGAATTCGGGGAGGGAACAGTCAAGGAGTTGGTGGAGCATCTGTCCCGGGGAATCAGCATAGATTTGGCCTTCATGAGAACCATAGGATCGAATTATCTTGCATTCCAAATGGAGTTCGAAAAATACGTCCAGACGAAATACAACTGGGTAAGCTTCCTCGGCGACACCTTCCTGCTCTGGATCGGGCTTGCCTTCCTGATCGTATTACTCTATCTTATCAAAAGACGACGCAGCGCCAGAACCGTTAAGAAATGGGAACTGGAGGAGTTGGGGTACAGGAGCGACGATGGGAAAACCAAGGATCAAACATAGGATTGAGTATTGGATCACCTACCTGACCGGAGCCTTTGCCCGGATAATCCCATATGGTCTGGCCCTTGCCCTGGGCTCTTTTCTGGGGTGGCTGGCATTTGACGTGCTGCGCATCAGGCGCAAGGTCACGCTGATAAACCTGAAAAACTCCCTGGGAGCGGAGAGAGACGGCTTGGCGGCCATCGGACGCAGGGCTTATCGGAATTTCGGAAAGTCCATGGTGGAATACACCCTCTTTCCCTCTCTGGACAAAAGCAAGATAGAACGGATGGTGAAATTCGAGGGTGCCGAGAATTTTGACCAGGCGCTCAAGAGAGGAAAAGGTGCAGTCGTGGTTGCCGGGCACTTCGGGAGTTGGGAGCTGATGGGCGCGGCAACCAGCCAGAGAGGATACCCGGTAGACTTCCTGGTGGGGGAGCAGCACAATATCCTGGTGGACAATATGATGAACGAATACAGAAGGTCCGCCGGGATCGGAATCATCAAGATGGGTGCTGCGGCCAAGGGGGTTATCAGGGCACTGAAGAACAACCGGTTCGTGGCCATGCTCTCCGACCAGGACGCGGGCAGCGACGGAACGGTGGTGGAATTCTTCGGCCGCCCCGCCTCAACGCCCAAGGGTCCGGCGGCCTTCGCCCTCAAGATGGATGCTCCCATCGTGATGGCATTCATCATACGAGAAAGCGGGAGAAAACAGAGAATCGTAATAGAGAAGGCGATATTCGGTGACAGGACTTCTGATAAAGAAGGAGACATCCGCAATCTAACCCAGGCCTACACCCGCGTTCTCGAGGAGTACGTTCGCAAGTATCCCGACCACTGGTTCTGGCCACATCGTAGATGGAAGAGCACAACCCAGGATTATTAGAGGAAGGCGGCAGGTCAACGGATAAGGCGCCCAGGCGTCCGGGCGGGCCCGCAGATTCCCCCTCTCAACTTAATGCAGGATGAATGGAACATAAACGAATTCTGATCATTCAGACCGCCTTCATCGGCGACGTCATACTCTCTACACCTCTAATCAAGGTCCTGAGAGAGACCTTCCCCGACGCGTTCATCTCGTTTTTGCTAATCCCCGAGACTGAGAACGTTTTAGAGAATAATCCCCTCCTTGACGAAGTATTGGTCTACGATAAGAGAAAGAAAAAGGGACTGGGAAACTTCCTTCAGATGGTCACCAGAGTCAAACAGGGGAAGTTCGATCTTGCCGTGATACCGCACAGATCGATGCGTAGCGCGATTCTGTCCTACCTTTCAGGTATACCGGAGCGGGTCGGCTTTGATAAGGCCTCCGGCTCTTTTCTCTTCACCAGGAAGGTTGCCTATGAGGCGAACCTGCATGAGGTGGAACGGAACCTATCTCTTCTTTCGGACTTCGCACCCCGCCCGAAGCACACTTCACCGGAGCTCTTCCCGTCTTCCGAGGACCTCTCTCATGCCCGAAAACTGTTGAGCGATTCCGGCATCAGCGAAGGGGAGAGGATGGTGGGAATTGCTCCCGGCTCGGTCTGGGCAACAAAAAGGTGGCTTCCGGAGCGGTTCGCCGAGGTCGCGGATCTTCTGCTGAAGCAGGCAGGAGTAAAGGTGGTTCTCTTGGGGTCAAGAGAGGATCGCGCTCTCTGTGAAAGGATAGCGGACTTAATGGCCGGAAGGCCCGCGATCGTTGCAGGAAGAACCAGCGTGTTACAGTCTGCCGCCATAGTATCCCTCTGCAGGGTGTTGCTCTCTAACGACAGCGCTCCGGTTCACATGTCGTCAGCGATGAAGATACCCGTTGTAGCGGTCTTCGGTTCAACCATCCCTGAGTTTGGCTTTGCCCCTTACGGCGTCGATCAGGTGATCGTTCAAAAAGAGCTGGGGTGTCGTCCCTGCGGGATACCCGGAAAAAGGAAATGCCCGGAAAAACACCTCCGATGCATGCAGGATATAGGCACAAAAGAGGTTTTTGAGGCCGTGCTCTCCCTGCTCAAGAGGCGCGCTTAGCTCGATTCAATAATCCACAGCAGCCTCGGACTCCACAATTGGGCCCATGACAAAATTCAAAATCGCGATAATCGGGACCATAAACAGGGATACCATAGTCTTTCCCGACGGGCGAAGAACCCAAAGCTTTGGCGGGATACTGTATAACGTATCCGTCCTATCGGCACTCGGCAGAAAAGACCTGCAGATCTTTCCGGTGTGCAACGTCGGTCAGGACGTTCACCATCGGGTGATAGAGATTCTGGGAGCGTATGAGAACGTCAAGCTGAACGGTGTCAAGAAGGTGAACAGAAACAACAATCACGCCCGCTTGATCGTCGATGAAAAAGGCGAAAGGCACGAGGTCCTCAAAAACCGGGTCCCTGTTCTCGCTTTCAGCCGGGTTAAACCTTTCCTTGAGACTGACGGAGTCCTGATAAACTTCATCTCCGGGTTCGACATAAGCCTTGGCACCCTTAAGAGAATCCGGAGGGAGACATCCGCTCTGATCTTAATGGATCTTCACAGCCTTACCCTGGGAATCAAAAGAGACGGGACGAGATTTCTCAGGACACCCAAAAACTGGCTGGAATACTCAAAGGAGGCGGATCTGGTGCAAGCCAACTCGGCTGAGTGGAGTCTGCTCGCAGGGGAAGACTTGATCTCCCCAAGTGATCTTCGATCATTCGGAGCACGAATTTTGGGTCTGGGTCCAAGGGCGCTGCTTTTGACCATGGGCCGAGAAGGCGCGGCCATGGTATACAGGCACGGAAAGAGTTGTCGTCTCAAGAAGACGCCGGGCATCAGGGTCCGCGAGTTCAAAGATGCCACCGGCGCCGGAGACGCCTTCTCGGCTGGATTCCTGGTTTGTTATCTGAGGAGCAAGAACCTTACGCGCTCTCTCGATTTCGCCAACCGGGTAGCCGCGGAGACGTGCAGGATATCGGGGGTGGAACAGGTGGCCGGATTGCTGCGAAAGTCTACCCGCCGATAACCATGCGCGCCGCTCATCACCGTATCCCGCGCACGAGACTCTCTTTCCCTAGAGTTTTCGACTTCAGCCGAACTTGTGGTCTGCCTGAAGTCATACGACCTGTAGGGGCAGACACTCCAAACCGTTCCTGTCGTCTCCCTCAAATCGGTTGACAAAGCATCGGAAATGGGTTAAAATAGACCTGACATGAGCAAAGTGTATCTGGTGGACATTGAGGGAACCATCGTCAAGGATAAGTCCTACACCCCTATTGACGGGGCTGTGAAGTGGATAAACTCGTTTTCCGCCTCTGATCATCACCTGGTGCTGTTATCGAATAACACAACTCACAAGCCTCGCGAATTGGTTTCCTTGCTTGAAAGCAAAGGATTCGACGTCAGTGCGGAAAACCTGGTTACCTGCATGAGCGCCGCCGTGAACTGGCTGAAGATCGGGTCGGTCAGGAGCTGCTTTGTGATCGGCAGTCCGCAGCTATCAGAGTATCTGAATGAAAGCGGGATAGAAACCCCGTCACACCACAGGGTGGAAGCAGTACTGGTGGGCCTGGACCCATCTCTGACTCATAACAAGCTCAAAGTCGCGCTGAATGCTTTGGTGAAAGACGACGCGTCCTTGCTGGCGCTTCACACCAATCGGTTGTATCAGGACGAGCAGGGAGAACTCTCTCCCTCGGTCGGGCCGGTAGTGAAGGCCTTGGAATATGGCTCTCAGAAGGAGGCTAAGGTTTTTGGCAAACCCAATCCCGAAATATATCAGGCAGCCATCAGCAAGTCTGGCGTCGGGCCTGAGAACTGCTTTATGATAAGCGATGACCCGCTCTCTGATCTGGCGGGAGCGAAGAGACTCGGGATGAAGACGGTATTCGTCACCTCCGGCAAGTACAAGGACAGGGAAATACTGAACAACCTGAGTGAAGACTCCCAGCCTGACTGGGTTCATCAGAGCGTGAGGGAGATCAGAATATAGGGCACGTTTCTTCGGGGAAACTGACAGACGGGTATTATCACCCAATTGGGAGGTCGTTGAAAGGGTCCAAGGATTCGAGGATACGAGGGGTTCAGCGGAATACTCAAGGGCTTAGAGAATTCATCCGCATCAGGCGGAAGGGTAGGAGGCGATCGGAAAACCCGTGACGTGGCAAAATAAAGGCAATCCTGCAAAAGGTGACAACAGATTTTCGGCGAACAGGAGTTTGAATTCTTCAACTCTTGAATCCTTGAACCCTTGAATCCCCGGACCCCTGGATCCTCGAACCCTTTTCAGTAATTTTCCGGGGAGGACCATAAATGAAAATCGGAATAGTCGGTCTTCCGTTCGTGGGTAAAACCACCGTTTTCAACGCGGTAACATGCGGCCAGGCCAAGGTAGGTGAATTCTCCATGGGGGTCAAGGAGGCCAACAGGGGAGTCGTCAAGGTCCCGGATGAAAGGGTACATCAATTGGCCACCTTCTATAACCCCAAGAAGGTGACCCCGGCGGAGGTGGAATACGTCGACGTCGGCGGGCTGGTCAAGGAGACCAAGGAGAAGGCTTCCGAGGGGGAGTTCTATCATTCCCTCAGGGAGGTGGACGCCCTGGCTCACGTGGTGAGGGTCTTTCGGGATGAGAACGTGGCGCACGTCTCCGGTTCTGTTGACCTGAAGAGGGATGTCAAGAGCCTTGATCTGGATCTCATCCTGATAGACCTGGATATCGTTGAGAAACGGCTTAAACGCCTGGAAAAGAGCGTAGCCAGCTCAAAGGACGAAGAGGAAAAGAGGGAGCTTCAGATACTTCTTAAGTTTAAAGAGGCTTTAGATCAAGGGATTCCTTTGAGAGAGATCGAACTTTCTCCCGGCGAGGAGCGGCTGATCCGGGGATACGCCTTTCTCTCCCTGAAGCCCATGTTGATCATACTGAACCTGGATGAGAATCAACACGAACAAAGGGAGCAACTGGAGTCGGAATGCTTGCAGATGACCAAGGATGAGAGAATCTCCGGCTGTTCGGTTTGCTCCATCTGCGGGAAGTTGGAGATGGAGTTGGCTCAGCTCGAGGAAGATGACAGGAAGGTCTTCATGGACGATCTAGGCCTGAAGGATTTGGCCATCGAGCGGGTGATAGATGCCTCTTACAGACTTCTCAACCTGATTTCGTTTTTCACCGCCAACGAAAACGAGGTCAGGGCCTGGCCGGTTCCCGCCGGAATGAAGGCCATAAGCGCGGCCGGGACGGTTCACACCGACATGGAGAGAGGCTTCATCAAGGCCGAGGTGATCAGCTTCGACAGGCTGTGGGGATTGGGCTCGATTCACAAAGCCAAGGAGAAGGGCGAATTGAGGCTGGAAGGAAAGGACTACCTGGTTCAGGACGGCGACGTCATCTTTTTCAGATTTAATGTATGAACAAAGCAAAAGCCCCGGCAAGGACATGGGCCGAAAAGATTATCTGCGGGGGGTGTCTTCTCCTTGTTCTTCTCCATTTGGCTGGATCCTACTTTCCCTCGGAAAGGCTCTGGGGGTTGAATCTTCTGCACTACATGCCCCCCGCCTGGCGATGGATTCTGGCTGGCTCGGCCATTCTGATTTTGATTCCGTCTGTCAACAGAGCCTGCGTTGATTTCCTAACCGGTTTGTCTCGCACCCAGCCGCGCGGACAAAGAGGGGCAGGCAGGTATTACAAGTATGCCTTCTTCAGCCTTATTGCCGGGGTTCTCTTTTGGCTGCTCAGGATCAAGACTTACCTTTTGGGGGATAGCCTGCTCAGAGCCAGGGAGGTCGACATGGGCGCCCGGTTCTCCTTCACCGCGCCTCTCGATTTTCTTTTGCATGTCCAGGTAGCAAGACTCTTGAACTGGGAGGCCTTTCAGACCTATGCGCTTCTGAGCATACTCTCGGGAATGGGGTTTGTCTTCTTGACTCTGCTTTTGGCAGACCTGATGGGAAGGGACGGCAGAGAGAGAGCGCTGGTCATCTCCGTTTTCCTTGGCATGGGAGCAATCCAGCTCTTCTTTGGATACGTCGAAAGTTACTCCCTGGTCTTTTCAGCCATACTCCTCTACATCTTATTTTCGCTTCGGTATCTCCGAAGCAAAAACGGTCTGATCCCTCCCCTGCTTGCCTTTCTTCTGGCTTTCAGCCTGCATCTCGTCGCCTTGACACTGCTCCCCTCTCTCCTTTACCTAATGCTATCCGGCCGGGCCGGAGACAAGCAGAAGAAACAAGGAAATCTGGTCAGATTCGGTCTCTCCGTCGGCGTGGTACTCTTGGTGGTTGTGGCTCTTTTTCTTGTGCAGAGGCATAATCCGGAACCAAAGGGGATGGAGTACTATCTGATCTCTCCTCTGGGCAGTTGGGAAGGATCATACTCGCTCTTTTCGTTGTCGCACCTGCTGGATCTGATGAATCACCAGCTTCTGGCTTCTCCCGTGGGCCTATTGATCCTCCTGGCCTCTGTGCTGGCCTTTTCCGGAAGGACTGGCCGAAAGGACGAGGCGGCGCGGTTTCTTCTGATCCTGAGCCTTTGTACCTTGGCCTATGCTTTCCTGGCTGACCCGAAATTGGGATACCCTCGCGATTGGGATTTGTTTGCGTTCAGCGCTCTCGGTTACACGCTCCTCGGACTTCATCTGTTCCTCAAGCATCACAGAGGCGCGCAGGCAGGAGACTTGCGATATGTCACCCTGGCTTTGCTCTTTGCTTCCTTGCTCTCCACCATTCCCTGGATACATGTCAACGCTGCGGAGGAGGAATCGGTGAACAGATTCGAGCACCTTCTGAAGCTTGACCGAGAGAGGAGCGCCCACGGGCACGAGACCCTGGCCATCTACCACAGCCAGAGGGGCGAATGGCAGAAGGAGCTGGAACAATGGAAGAAAGCAGCGGTGGCGGAAAGAAATGCGCGCTACATCAACAACGTGGCCGCGGTTTACCACAGGCAACAGAGGTACGATCTCGCCCTGAAGGAACTGGACAAGTCGCTTGCGGTAGATCCGACATTTGACCGCACCTATTTCAACAGGGGCGACGTTCTCGCCAAGATGGGAAGGTACGAGGAGGCCCTGAGGGAATTTCGCCGGGCCGTAGAGCTGCGGCCCGACAGAATGCAGTACTACAATAACCTAGCCGGGCACCTCACGAAACTGGGTCGTGACCAAGAAGCCCTGGAGGTTCTTCTGGAAGGTATGCAAGTCAACCCGGATTACTCGCCTCTCTATCGGGACATGGGTTACAATCATTTCAACCTGGGTGATCTGGCGATGGCAGAGAAATACCTCAGACTCTATTTGGAGCGGGCCCCCCAAGCGGAAGATGCAGCCGACGTTCGGCAATTTCTAAGAAGCTTGGCGGAGAAACAACGGCAGCAATCTGTACCCTAAGACGTAACGCTCGGCGCTGGGAGAGCTGATGAACCGCCTTCACATCACTATTCTGGTGACCTGCGCGCTTCTGACCGTGGCTCGCATGCTGGCCTCTTTCTTTCCCCATCTGCGACTGTGGGGACTAAGTCAGCTGCATTACTTCTCTCTGGAATTCCGGATTGGGTTGTCCGCTGCGGCACTCTTGATATTGATTCCCGGCATGAGCAGGATTGTCGCCGAGGAATTGGGAAAGATCTTTGGGTGGATTGCAGAGAGACTGGAGAAGCTGAACCGTCATTTGCTGTACCTCGCTGCTGGTCTGCTCAGCCTGATTCCTCTGTGGCTTCTCAGATCAAAAACGCCGCTTCTGGGCGACGGATACCTGCGGGCTGGGGAGGTCAGAACCGAGGTGCTCTCGTCGGTGTCCGAACCGCTGGATGCCCTGGTGCACCTTGCGGTCTCGAAGCTCTTTGGTTTGGATTCATACACCGCATACGGGGTTTTGAGTTGTCTGGCGGGAGGTCTGTTTGTCTTTTTGCTTCTCGTTCTGTGCGACCTTTGGGGTAGAGATGGCAAGGAGAAGTCGTTCATCTTTCTGGTGGTCATCAGCATGGGGGCGAATCAGTTGTTTTTCGGGTACATTGAGAGCTACACCCTTATGTACACGGCTATGGCCGCCTACCTCATTTTCGCGGTGAGGTATCTAAAAGGGGAAGGAAGGTTTTGGCTGCCTTGTACCTTCATGGTTCTGGCCGCCAGCTTTCATCTTTCTGCCATTTTCGTTTTCCCATCGATGTTCTATTTAGCTTTTGCCAAGGTTCCCCGTGGCAGCAGGCAAAACACCGGAAACTCCCCGATCACCAACGCCGGAATCCTTGCCTGCACGACCGCTTTAATGATCCTGGGGTACTACTTCGTCCGTCTCGGCTCGCCGGAAGGCTCAACCGGCCATCTCCTGATCTACCCGCTGGGTGGAGGTGACAGGAGTTACGCTTTCTACTCCCCGGCCCACCTGCTTGATTTCCTGAACCATCAGCTTTTGGTGTCGCCTGTAAACGTGATCCTGTGGGTGATGCTATTACTTTTCCTCCGGAAGCTGGTCAGTTTCAAAGAACCTGTGGTCAGATTCCTGATTTTGTTGTGCCTATGCTCATTAGGCTTCGCACTGTTTGTCTACCCCGGGTTGGGTTATGCCCGGGATTGGGACCTTTTCGCATTTACCGGGCTGGGAACCACCCTTCTGGCTCTGTACCTCGTGTTAAGTGGCTTCAGGACCCTGCACCACAGGAGACACTCAGGACAAGCGGGAAAAGCGGCACTAGGTCAGGTGACTGTAATGCTTCTTGTGACTTCACTCGTCTCCACCTTGCCGTGGATTCTGGTGAACGCATCCAAGCCAAAGAGCATGGCACGATTCGAGGATCTGTTGATGATAGAGGAGAGGGTCTCTGCGCTGGGATACGATATAACCGCCACCTATCTCCGGGACGAAGGTCAATACGAAAAGGCCATCCGATACTGGAAGAAGGCCATCGATGTGCATGAGAATCCGCGCTACTGGGCGTCCATGGGGAATGCCTTCCGGCGATTGGAGAGATATGACGAAGCGATAGAAGCCTACCGACGGGCGCTCCAGACGGGTCCGAATCATCCCACCATCCAACTTCTGCATGAGAGTTTGGGAATCTGCCTGGCCGAGGTAGGACGGTGGGACGAAGCGATCGACGAACTCAATCAGGCCATAAGCTTGATGCCCGGCAGAGCCGATTACTATTACACCTTAAGTGATATTCTGGGCAGGTCGGGAAAATACGAGGAGGCCCTGTCCTGTTTCGAGAAGGCTCTAAACTTGAAGCCGATTAACACCCGCGCATACAGGACGTTAGGTCTGGCTTATCTGGAAATCGGGAAGAAGGAAGCCGCCAGAAGGTGCCTGGAGACCTACTTGAAGTCGGGGCCGATAGATGCCGACCAGATACGTGGAATCATCGACAGCGCGGGACTCGACGCACAGACGGCAAAGCCAGAAGGAATAAAGGAGCAGTGATGTTCGGCCGGTCAGACGAACCCGAAACCAAGGCAGGCACAATTCCGGGGAAGAGGGTCGAGACCCTGATTTCTCTTGCCTGTGCTTTTTTGATCCTGCTTCATCTGATAGCCTCCTTCTTTCCCCGGCTGAGACTTTGGGGGGTAAGTCAACTTGGCTACTTCTCGCTGGAGTTCCGCCTAGCGCTATCGGCGGTCGCGCTTCTGATCCTGATCCCGGCGGTAAACAAACCTATAACCAGGGCGCTGACCGTAATCTTCGCCCGGATTGCAGACAGCTTCAGGAAGACAAACAGACGTCTTCTGTATCTTGCCATAAGCTTGATCAGCCTCATTCCCTTCTGGCTTCTCAGAGCCGAAACCCCTCTGCTCGGTGATGGGTACCTGCGCGCGGGTGAGCTTAAATTTGGCGTCCTGCTGTATATTACCGAACCTCTGGATTTCCACCTGCATCTGTTGGTCTACAGACTGTGCGGCCTGGACGGCCAGACAACTTATGCGATTCTCAGCTGCCTGGCGGGTGGGCTGTACGTCTTCCTGGCTCTGGTCTTATCACATACTCTGGGAAAGGACACAAAGGAGAGGTTGCTTGTCTTTCTGATTCTGGCCACCACGGGAGCCACACAGCTCTTCTTCGGATACGTCGAGAGCTACTCGTGCATGTACGTGGGCGTGGTAGCGTACATCTTCTTCGGAATTCGGCACCTGCAGGGCAAGAGTGGTTTTATCTGGGCCTGCCTTTCTCTCCTGCTGGCCGTCAGCTTCCATCTCTCGGCCCTGTTCGTTCTACCCTCTCTGCTGTTCTTGGCCTTGGCAGGGCCGTCCGAATCGGCCGGTCGAAAAGGTACGAGTCGAAGATTTACCAATCTGGTGACCTCCGTTTGTCTCACCTTTATTATCGCAGGCGGAATTCAGCTCCTGAGAACGCGCGCGCACGAGGAATCTCCTTTCGCCCTGTTCATTCACCCGTTTGGAGGCGTGGAAAGGTTTTACTCCTTTTTCTCCCCGGCTCACTTTCTGGATTTCATCAACCACCAGTTGCTGATCTCCCCGGTGGGGCCGGTTTTATGGATTGTGCTTCCGGCCCTGTTCTGGAGGAAGATCGACTTCCGGGACAACGTGATTAGATTCTTGATTTGGATAACAGCCTGCTCATACGGATTTGCGCTGTTAGTGGATCCGAAGCTGGGCTATGCCCGGGACTGGGACCTGTTCGCGCTTTGCGGCCTGGGTCCTATCTTGCTGGGATTGTATCTGGCCTCCGGTTTGCTCGGAGATCGAGTGAGGGCTGCGCCCGGTGCCAAGCCTGAGCCGGCGGGTCGAAGAGCGAGCTCGGTGATTGATCTCAGAGGGGTAACCCTGGTTCTGGCGGCTACCTCCCTTTTCTCCACACTGCCCTGGATTCTGATCAATGCAACCGAGCAGAAGGCGGTGGCACGTTTCGAGGATCTTCTCAAGATGGATGAAGTAAGAGCAGCTCATGGGTGGGAGACTGTGGCCTGCTACTTCCGGGACAGGGGTGAGTACCAGAAGACCGTTAGATTGTGGCAAAACGCTGTTGCCTTAAAGCCGATTCCCCGCTATTTTGCCGTGTTGGGAAACGCCTACCTGAAATTGGAAAAATACGATGAAGCCATCCGTGCGCTGGAGAGGTCGATTCAGATGGCGCCGAATCGCGTGGGGATCGAGTATTTGCACAGAAGTCTGGGCGTGGGTCTGGCGGCAAAGGGTCGTTACGACGAAGCCGTATCCCACCTGAGGAAGGCCATAGATTTGGCGCCGGGCAGGCCAGAGTTTCATTATATCATGGGTAACACGTTGGCCAACGGGGGAAGGTACGAGGAGGCGGTGCCCTACTTCGAGACGGTGTTGGGGTTGAACCCGGGACACGTCCGTACGTATAAACTGCTGGGGGTGACGCTGGCTCGTTTGGGAAGAGAAGAGGAGGCCAAAAGCTATCTGGAGAGCTATATGCGATTGGCCCCGCAGGATGCGACCGGGGTCAAAGGATTGATCGATAGTATTGAAATCCGGATAGATTCCGGCCGATAGATATACATGAGCGCCTGAGGAAGGGCACCAGAGGAGTCAACCTTCGTACATTGGATTAGTATGCTTCAAAGGCAGGGGCGGCAAAGTACGAAAAGAGAATGGGGTTATCCGGCTGTCTCGCAACGTTCAGAAATCTCTCAAGGGAGGAAGGGTGAACCTGGTAAAAGAGGAAGATAGGACGACAGAGGAGATCAAGAAGATAGGCGACGAGCTGTCTGTCCTTCCCATCAAGGGAACGGTGGTGTTTCCGTCTCTCATCGTTCCCCTGGTCTTAACCGAGCAGAAATACGCCAAGCTGATCGACGAGGTCCTGATGGGGGGCAAGGCCATCGGGCTTTTCGCCCGGAAGAATCTCCAGGCCGAGCACGCATCGGTTGAGGACATATATCATGTGGGGACGGCTGCATCCATCCTGAAGATGCTGAGATTCCCCGACGGGAGCGTGAGGGTGCTGGTTCAGGGATTGTCTCGGATACGGGTGAAGAGCTTCCTGGAGACAGAGCCGTATGCGGTGGCCCGGATCGAGGTCATCGAGGAGAAGCCGCAGAGAAACGTGGAGGTGGAAGCCCTGAGTCGGAACGTGCTCGATCTCCTGAAGAAGGTGGTAGACTTAGCCCCCTACCTCTCCGAGGAGCTGCAGGTTACCGCCATGAACACCGAGGACCCCAGCCGACTGGCCGATCTGATCGCTTCCAGCTTAAACATCAAGGTGCCGCAAAAACAGGAGCTCCTGGAGACCTTCGATGCCAAGGAGAGATTGAGGAAGGTCCTTTCCCACATCAACCGCGAGGTTGAGGTTCTGGAGCTTTCCCAGCGGATTCAGTCGCAGACTGCCAGCGAACTGGGGAAGACGCAGAGGGAGTACATCCTGCGCGAGCAGCTTAAGGCCATTCAGAGGGAGTTGGGGGAGGCGGACGAGAGAACGGCGGAGTTGGAGGAGTTCAGGAGAAAAATAAAGGAAGCCAAAATGCCCAAGGAGGGTCTGGAAGCAGCCAACAAGGAACTCGACCGGCTCTCCAAGATGAACCCCGCCGCGGCTGAGTATACCGTGTCCCGCACCTATCTCGACTGGCTGGTCAACCTCCCCTGGAGCAAGAGCACCCGGGACGTGCTGGAGATAAAGAAGGCCAAGAAGGTGCTGGACGAGGATCACTATGATCTGGATAAGGTTAAAGAGAGGATCTTGGAGCACCTGGCGGTAAGAAAGCTCAAGGAGGATATGAAGGGACCGATCCTCTGCTTCGTCGGTCCGCCCGGGGTGGGCAAAACCTCTCTGGGGATATCCATAGCCCGGGCCATGGGGAGGAAATTCAACCGGATATCCTTGGGAGGAATGCGAGACGAGGCCGAGATCCGCGGCCACAGAAGAACTTATATAGGCGCCCTGCCGGGCCGGGTGATTCAGGGTATCAGACGGGCCGGTTCCAACAATCCCATCTTCATGCTGGACGAGGTGGACAAGATCGGACAGGATTTCAGGGGAGACCCGGCGTCGGCCCTGCTGGAGGTTCTCGACCCGGAGCAGAACAACACTTTCTCCGATCACTATCTGGATGTCCCCTTCGATCTCTCCGGAGTCATGTTCATCACCACGGCCAACGTTTTAGACCCCATACCCAGGGTTCTGAGGGATCGTATGGAGGTGATCGAGCTTCCCGGCTACACCGATTTGGAGAAACTGCAGATCGCACGGAGGCATCTCATTCCCAAGGAGTTAAAGAATCACGGCCTCGGCGCCAGGAACGTGGAGTTTCAGGAGGGTGCGCTGAAGAAGATCATCAACGATTATACCAGGGAGGCGGGACTGAGAAACCTGGGTCGGGAAATCGCCACGATCTGCCGGAAGGTCGCCAGAATGGTCGCCTCGGGGGAGAAGAAGAAACAACAGATAACTCCCGGAGGTCTTGAGAAGTTCTTGGGTCCGATCAGATTCTTCCAGGAGATCGTGCAGCGGACCCCTCAGGTGGGCGTGGTGCCGGGGGTGGCCTGGACCCAGACCGGGGGCGACCTGTTGTTCGTGGAAGCCACCAAGATGAAGGGGAAGAAGTCTCTGACCCTGACCGGTTATTTGGGCGAGGTGATGAAGGAATCGGTTCAAACCGCGCTCTCCTATGTCCGGTCCGCCAGCAAGAGATTGGGCATTGAGGAGGACTTCTACGACAAGTATGACATTCACGTTCACGTCCCGGCGGGGGCAATCCCCAAGGACGGCCCCTCGGCCGGAATCACCATGGCCACCGCCATAGTCTCGCTTCTGACCGAAAGGCCGGTCAGACCTAAGCTGGCCATGACCGGGGAACTGACCCTGCGGGGAGACATCCTGCCTATCGGAGGACTGAAGGAGAAGTCTTTGGCCGCCTACCGCGCCGGTGTGGAGACTCTGATCGTGCCCCAACAGAACCAGAAGGACATGATAGAGATACCGGACGAGATAAGGAAGAAGTTGAAGTTTGCCTTCGCCGAAACCATGGACCAGGTGCTGGAGATGGCCCTGGATAAAAAAGCGCAGAAGAGAGGGGCAAGGAAGAAGATTGCCAAGCAGAGGAGACGTCCTTCCGAATAGAATCGTTGCACCCGCATCAATTCCACGGATCGCGCGTTCGCGGTCCTCCAGTTCTTATTGACATCCTAATGGACCATAGCCTTGGGCGAGAGGAAATATGGGCATCAGGTCTCGCCGCACAGGGATCTTCGATCTTAGGGGGAGTCTTGGTTTGCCCGAAGACGGATACTTCTGGAGGGAAGAATCGGGATCTCAGTCTGAGAAAACACTCAAATGTGTTGACCGGGCCAAGTTTCTTCCTATATTCCCTAACGTGTATTATGGAGGAACGAGGTTTGCCGGAATGAGAACAGGTCGGCTTCTTTTGCTTTTGGTTTTCGTGGTGTCTGTTATATTGCCAGGGTACTTCGCCTGCAGCGATGGATCCGGCTCGAAGCAAGAGTCGGGGTTAAGTAAGGAGGGAAGGTTCAAAATGGGACAGGTCAGAAAACCCGCAGTGGCGGGCCAGTTTTATCCCGGCGATCCGGTGACCCTGACCAAAGAGCTCTCGGATTTTTTCAAGAGAGCCAGAAAGGAGCCGGTTCCGGGGAAGATCGTTGCCTTGATATCTCCGCATGCCGGCTATATGTATTCGGGTCAGGTGGCGGCACACTCCTTCAAGCTTCTGGAAGGCCTCTCCTTTGAAACGGTGGTGGTGATTTCCCCCAGCCACGTAGCATCCTTTCCGGGGGCTTCGGTTTATGACGGCGGCTTCTACGAGACTCCCCTGGGCCAGATTCCCGTGGATACCGCTCTGGCAGGCGCGATTGCGGATGCAAACCAGAGAGTTCTCCTTTCCAGCAGGGGACATGGTTTTGCAGGAGGAAGAGGGGAACATTCCCTGGAAGTTGAGCTTCCCTTCCTTCAACTGGTACTGGGTGACTTCAGGTTGGTTCCCATCGTCATGGGCGAACAGGACTGGGCCACCTGCGAGGCCTTGGGACAAGCTTTGTCCCGGGCCCTGGAGGGAAAGAACTCCCTCATGGTGGCCAGTACCGACCTTTCGCATTTCCATCCCTACGACGAGGCGGTAAGACTGGATAACATCGTGATGGATCATGTGAGCTCTTTCGATCCCGCAGGACTTCATTCCGATATAGCCTCCAAAGTCTGCGAGGCTTGCGGAGGAGGTCCGGTTGTAGCCACTATGCTGGCCGCCAAGGCACTGGGGGCGGACAAGGCCAAGGTGCTGGAGTACGCCAACTCCGGAGACGTGACCGGCGACAGATCCGGGGTGGTGGGATACATGGCTGCGGTGATCTACGACTCCGAGCCGGACTCCAAAGGACCGGGGAAGTCGGAGGAGAAGGAATCCGAAGTCGAATCCGGTCTCTCGGAGGACGACAGGGAGACGTTGCTGAACATCGGTCGCACCACCATTGAACACCGAGTTAGGGGAGAGGATGTCCCGAAGTTCGACGTTGACGCTCCCATCCTCAAGGAGAATCGCGGGGCCTTCGTCACCATACACAAGCACGGGGGCCTGAGGGGATGTATCGGTTATATCCAGGCCATCAAGCCGCTCTACATCACCATCCAGGAGATGGCAGAGGCTGCCGCCCTGAATGACCGTCGCTTTCCCCCGGTATCAGCAGAGGAGCTTGACTCACTCGATCTGGAGATCTCCGTTCTGACCCCGCTGCGAAAAATCAGTGACGTGAACGAAATCGAAACCGGGAAGCACGGGATCCTGCTTAAAAAAGGGTACCATCAGGGGGTCTTTCTCCCCCAGGTGGCTACCGAGCAGGGGTGGGATCGGATCACCTTCCTCAGTCAGATCTGTTTCAAAGCCGGCATTCGAGACAAAAACTGCTGGAGAGAGAATGACGCGGAGATATTTATCTTCTCGGCGGAAGTATTCAAGGAGAAGAAGTAGAACCGGAAGTTCAATCGGCGAAATGAAGTCACTGAGAGTATTCTTCTACCTGGGATTGGTCTTTGCCCTGCTGGCCTTGACCGTGTGGCTGGGTCTGTTCAAAGGACAACCCGGTGCAGACCCCAGCTCGGCGGCCATCAGTCCTCCGCCTCTGGCCTGCATTTTCAAAGGGGAGCTGGACAGAAACGAGTCTCTGTATCTCTCCCTTCTGAGAAAAGGTCTTTCCTACCAGTTGACCTATGAGCTGACCTCGGCCCTCAAGGACAAGTTCGACCTGAGGAAATCGCTGCCCGGAGATACCTATACTCTCTTGGCCACCCCGGACTCCATCCTCTCCTTCGAATATCAGAAGGGAATGCGTGAGAGGTGCAAGTTAACCAAGGAGAACGGCGAGATGATGACCGTGGTTGAGCCGGTCAAATTCCAGTGCATCGTGAAGTCACTTCAGGGCGAGATCGAGAGCTCTCTCTGGCTCTCCATGATTGGGTTGTGCGAAAGCCCGGAGTTGATCATGAAGCTTACCGAGGTCTTCGAGTGGGAGATAGACTTTCTGACTGAGCCTCGCGAGGGGGACCGCTTCAGGTTGATGTTCGAGGAACAATGCAAGGACGGTGTGTTTGTAAGGTACGGTGATATCCTGGCGGCGGAATACTCTTCGGGCGACAAGGTCCATCAGGCAGTGCTGTATCAATCTCCCGGCGGGCGCAAAGGGCATTATGACCCCTCCGGCAAGTCGGTGAGGAAGGCATTCCTGAAATCTCCTCTAAATTACCGGCGGATCAGCTCCCGGTTCTCCTATAGTCGCTTCCATCCGATTTTCAGGAGATATCAGCCTCATCTGGGGGTGGACTACGCGGCGCCCAGGGGCACTCCGGTGGTGGCCTCCGGCGACGGCGTGGTCTCCTACGCCGGCTGGAAACGAGGTTTCGGAAAGATAATCGAGATCCGGCATCCAAACGGCTTCGTCACCTCTTACGGCCACCTGTCGCGTTTCGCCAGAGGAATCACCCGGGGAACCGTGGTGAGGCAAAAAGACCTGATTGGATATGTGGGAAACACGGGCGCCTCCACAGGCCCACATTTGGATTACAGAGTAAAGGCGGATGGAAGATATGTAAACCCGCTGAGGATGGTCGCCCCTCCCACCGATCCGGTGAGAAAGGAATATCTGAAGGATTTCCGCACGCACTGCAACAATCTCATTTATGCCCTGGATCTTCTCACCCGTCCGTCCCTTCTTGCCTCTTCGGCCGAGAGAGAATAAGACAGATAAAACCCCATAGCGGCCGGTTTGGGAAATCGCCGACCGCCCGCGCCGACCACAAACCGACACCCATGCAGCAATCCACTTGAATGCATGGAACCGGTCACCTGACGGAGAAAGCAGGTGCGGCGCCTTAACCGAACCGCTGGCGTCAAACACCGGCATCCGCTGATTCGTCTAAGTAAGCACAATTGAGTACATTGACGTTGGACGATCCGATCATGAACAGACCTGGTGAGATAAAATCGATCGCGCTTATCCTGATTGGCTGGCTGGTCGTCTTCGCCGTCCTCTTCCCTCACGGCGTGGTCATCTGCATCGGCGAGCTTGCGCATGTAGAGTTGGGAATTCTCGGCAGCGCTTGCTGTAATGAGGATTCTCGCCTGGCAACGGCTCTGGCTGGTATGTCACCAATTCTGCCTGACGACACCTGCACTGATGGTGATCACGTCCTGGCCACAAGCTGGCACTATCGTTTCAGGCGTGACACGGACAAGAGCTCGGGCCGGACCGTCAATCTCCAGAGCCAACCTTTTGGGGCTCCGGCTGCGACACTCGGTAATCTCGAGAAAGACCTCAGCAGTGCCTTCTTGGTGGTTTCAGGCCCGACCCCATCCTTGCTCTTGAAGCATCTTTCCACGTCGATCCTTCTTTGTTGATTCTTCCTCCGTAACACCATACCGTAACTCCACAGCAGATGACCCGACACCCGTTTCTGGGCCGGCCCAGTGGCGGAAATGGCGACTGGGCACGCCGCAGGAGCATCGATAGAGTCGTGGGAATGAGGGCTGTGGTTCCAACATTGCGAGTTTACGTCAGGAGAGGAATATGGAGAAATCTATCCAAAAACACACAGCTGTATTTTTGCTTGCCAGTATCCTGCTGGCTGCTTCGTCGGCAGCGCACTCTCAGGGTTTGGAGAAACAGTGGAAGAACCCTTTTCCTTCCGGAATGGACACTTTAACCGTCGACTTCAACTCCCTAACTCTGGACATGGTACTCCAACTTGTGCCCCGGGGTAATTCGTCTTTGCGGGCCAACCGTATGGAGCGCAATGCGGCTGGTGAATCAGTCAGACAGGCGAATCTCCGGCCCAATCCGGAATTGGAGTTTGAGGCCGAAGGTGTCGGCGGTGATATGGCTGGTTTCCGCGAGTCGGAAATCACGATAGCGCTTTCCCAGGAGCTTGAGCTCTGGGGGCAGAGGAAGGCGCGCAGGAGAGTTGCACTTGCTGACGCGGAGAGGATTGAATGGGAAACCAGGGTGGAGGATTTTGACATATATACAGAGGCCAAGTTGCGATTCTACTCGCTGCTTCACGCTCAGAGCAGGCTCGAACTTACCGACAAGGCTGCCCGACTTGCCCGTGAAGTGGCAGAGGCGGCCGGGGTTCGAGTGGAAAAAGGAGCGGCGCTGGCTTCCGAGCAGTTGCTTGGCCGGCTTGAATTCGAGAGAGCGCAAAGAGAGGTGGTACTGGCAGAAACCGAACTGGAAAGCGCCAGGCGAAGTCTGGCCGCGCTCTGGAGAGGGGACCAAAGAAACATCGGTACAGTCATCCCCGATCCGGGCCTCGAAACCCTGCCGGACTTGGCCTCTCTGAAATCATACCTGAAAGGAAGTCGTGAGGTTGTCAGGTGCGGGTTCGAAGAGACGGGCGTCAACGGCCTGCTCCATCTGGAAAAGACTAACCGGCTTCCCAGCCCGATTTTGAGCGGTGGCTACAGACGCTCACAGGCGGATGGCACCTGTACCTATCTGGTTGGAGTCGGAATACCGCTTCCGCTCTTCAATCGAAATCAGGGAACCATCAGTTCCCTGAAAGCTCAGTCAGATGCGTTGAAATCAGCGCGGGAACAGGCGCTGACCAATGTCGAAGCCGAGCTCGAAACGATTCATCAAAGGCTGAACTCTCTTCTTGAAAACCGCGCATCACTCCGAACCCTTATTCTGCCCAAAGCTGAGGAAGCCTACCGGTCATTGAAGCGCGCCTATGAACTGGGTCGAATACCTTACACCGCGTTGCTGGAAGGAGAGCAGACTTTGATGGAAGTACGCTTCGAGGTCAATGACCTGGATTTAGCCATGAGACAAGAAATGGTTGCCCTGGAGCGTTTACTGGGAATCGACCTGAAAGACATAACCGGCAACCAAGAAAGGGAGTAGTCATGTCTGCAAATTACAAGCCCAAAATCAGCACCACCTTTCAATTACTCATCTTCGCCGCGCTGCTATGGTGGCTCTGTTTACCTGTCAGCGCGGGGGGGGAGGCGGGGCACGAACACGAAGAGTCAAAGAAAGTTGAAAGTGAGCAGCATGAAGACGCAGGCGGTCACGAAGAGTTGGCAGATAACGCGGATGGACACGATCACGACGAACACCAGGATGTCGTCCACCTGAGCGACGCCGAAATGGAGGAATTCGGAATCGAGACCGCCGTGGCCGGTCCGGGCAGACTTCACATAGAGATAGCCGTCCCCGGGGAAGTGGCAGTCAATCATGATCGACTGGCTCACATTGCGCCCCGGTTTCCCGGCATCGCCAGGGAGGTCAGAAAACGCGTGGGCGACCGTGTCAAGAAGGGTGAGGTGCTGGCCATAGTTGAGAGCAACGAGGGGTTGACCTCGTATGAGGTGACATCCTTCACTACCGGAACCGTGATCGAAAAACATATGACCCTGGGGGAGGTGCATCCCGAGGATGTGGAGGCCTTTGTCATCGCTGATCTCGACACGGTCTGGGTGAATCTCAGCATATATCAACTGCATCTGCAGCGAGTGAAGGTCGGCCAGAAGGTGGTGGTTTCTGCCGGGCAGGGAGTGCCCGACGCAAAAGGGATGATCTCTTACATTTCACCGTCCGTTGATGAGCACACCAGAACGGCCACGGCGAGAGTCGTGCTGCCCAATCGGGGGGGATGGTGGCGACCGGGTCTCTTCGTTGAAGGGAGGGTCACAGTGGAGGAGAGTGAGGCGGCCATTCTGGTGCCCAAATCGGCTCTCCAGACTTTGGATAGTCAAACCGTGGTCTTCGTGCAGGAGAGCGAAGGCTTCAGGGTCCACCCTGTGGAGATTGGACGCGTCGACGAGACCTGGGCCGAGATACTCTCCGGGCTGGTGTCCGGTCAGAAATACGTCAGCAAAGGTGGCTTCGTGCTCAAGGCCGAGCTGCTGAAAGGCGCATTCGGAGATGAGCACTGTCATTAAAGCAGGAGATCTCGTGAGATGACACAGAACATAATACACTTTGTGCTTCGTAACCGTCTTCTGCTGCTGGTGATAGGTGCCCTGGTGATAGGGGGCGGCTACTTAAGCTACGCCAGGCTCCCGGTGAACGCCTTCCCCGATGTTTCGCCAAACCTGGTTCAGGTCTACACCGTCACCGAAGGGCTGGCACCGGAGGAAATCGAGAAATACGTAACCTATCCGGTTGAGGCCGCCATGAACGGCCTCCCCGGAATAGAGAAGATCCGATCTGTATCGAACTTCGGCCTGTCGGTGGTAAGCATCTATTTCGAAGACGGAATGGACATCTACTTCGCCCGGCGTCTGGTGGAGGAGAGGCTTCGGGAGGCTCGCGATCAGATCCCGGAGGGTTTCGGGGAACCGGAAATGGGACCCATCTCGACCGGAATGGGGCTGGTGCTTTTCTACTACCTTGAGGACGAAACCGGAACGAGAACGCTGGAGGAGATAAGAAACATCCAGGACTGGCTGGTCAAGTTCCACCTGCAAACCGTCCCGGGCGTAACCGAGGTGCTGGGCATAGGCGGTTACGAGAAGCAATACCAGGTGATCGTCCATCCCGACAATCTGCTGCGCTATGATCTCTCCCTGGCCGAGGTAATCGACAAAATCAAAGCCAACAACTTGAATGTCGGGGCACAGTTTATCACCAAGAACTCCGAGGAATTCGTGGTTCGTTCGGTAGGGCTGGCGTCCGGCATCGAGGATCTTGAAGACATCGTGGTCAAATCGGAAGGCGGCACGCCGGTTCTCCTGAAGCAGTTGGCTGACATTCAAGTCGGGGGAGCCATTCGCCGCGGTCTTCAAACCCGGGACGGCATCCAGGAGGTTGTGGCGGGTACGGTGATCAAGCTGTTCGGAACCAACTCGTCGGCCTTGATAGGACGAGTGGAACAGAAGATGCAGGAAATAAACAAAATCCTCCCGGATGGAGTCAAGATCGTCCCCTACTACCAGCAGCGAACCCTTGTGGAGGCATGCGCCGCAACGGTTCGAAATGCGCTTTTCGCGGGCATCCTTTTGGTGGTGCTGATCTTGATGGTTTTTCTGGGAGCGTTTCGCCCCAGCCTGGTAGTAGCCATCGCAATCCCGTTCTCCGTCTTGTTTGCCTCGATCTGGATGAAACAACTGGGGATCTCCGCCAACCTGATGTCGCTGGGCGGACTGGTTATCGCCATCGGAATGATGGTAGACGGAAGCATAGTCATCGTCGAAAACGTCGACCGCATGTCGAGGTCATCCGGGTCTTCCGAGCCGTTCATCCACCTGGTGGCCCGGGCTTGTGGCGAAGTAATTCGTCCCATCATCTTCGCAATCTCCATCATAATCATCGTTTTCCTTCCGCTCTTCACGCTGCAGGGCGTTGAAGGCAAGACTTTTCGACCACTGGCGACCACCCTGGCCCTGGCCATGTTTGGGTCACTCATCTTCGGCGTCTTGCTGGCACCTGTATTGTCTTCCCTTCTGATGCGCAGACCCAAGGTTAGCCATTCACAAGACGGTGCAAAGCAGATGTGGCTGCTGCGCTTGCTGTCGGGGCTTTATCGTCCCATGGTGAAGTTCTTGGTGGCCCGCAGGCACCTGGCGGTGCTGATTGCAGTTGTGCTGATCTTGATGGGCATTGCGATTTTCCCTCGGCTGGGGTCCGAGTTCACCCCGACGCTTCAGGAAGGTACTATCACCCTGCGGCTGGCCATGGCACCCTCCATCTCCATCGACGAGAGCAAGCGGATGACCATGATCGTGGAGCGGCGCCTGATGAAAATCGACGAGGTGACCGGGGTGGTCTCCAGGGTCGGAAGAGGGGAGGTGGGCGCACATTCTCATCCGGTAAACAGCGTGGAGACCTTCATATCCCTGAAGCCGCGGGATCAGTGGGTGAACGCCAAGACGCAGCAGGAACTGACCGACCACATTCGTGACCGGTTGGGTGACGTCCCCGGGGTTCTCACCAACTTCACCCAGCCGATCAAGATGACGGTTGACGAACTACTCGAGGGGGTGCGCGCCGAACTGGCCATAAAGCTCTTCGGCGACGACCTGGAGATTCTCAAGGCAAAAGCTGACGAGATCGCCGGGGCCATAAGCGCTGTGCCCGGGGCAGTCGATGTACAGGCGGACCAGGTTACCGGAAGCCCGCAATTGTTAATCAGGGTGGACCGCCAGGCAATCGGGCGTTACGGAATCAATGTTGGCGACGTCCAGGAAGTTATCCATGCGGCGGTTGGTGGGGAGACGGCAGGGCAAATCTTCGAGGGGATCAAACGCTACGACATCCTGGTTCGCTACGACGAGGCCCACCGAAACACGGCCGAAGCCATTGGCCGGATCCTGGTTCAGACCCCTGCAGGCGCGTGGGTGCAGCTCCGAGAACTTGCCGTCATCGAGGAAACCATAGGACCGAGGCAGATAACCCGTGAAAACAACCAGCGTTTTGTCACCATTCAGTGCAACGTTTCCGGCCGCGATATCGGTTCTTTCGTCAAGGAGGCGCAGCGGAAAATCGACAGCCAGATTCAGCTGCCGCCCGGTTACTTCGTCACCTGGGGCGGTCAGTTCAGGCTTCAGCAAGAGGCGAACAGGCGCTTGGCGGTGGTCTTGCCCATTACCCTGCTGTTGGTCTTCATCCTTCTGTTCTCAACATTTAATTCGTTCAAGAATTCGCTGCTTATTCTTCTGAACGTCCCCCTGGCGTTGGTCGGCGGCGTGGCCGCGCTGTGGCTCTCCGGACAGAATCTCTCTGTGCCGGCCTCGGTCGGGTTCATTGCGCTCTTCGGCATAGCACTGGGGAATGGCATGGTCATGGTGACCTGCATGAACCAATTGGTTCGCGAAGGGATGTCTGTAGATAAGGCATCTATACAGGGGGCCCTCCTGCGGCTGAGACCGGTCCTGACGACTGCGCTCACTACCGCACTGGGATTATTCCCGCTGCTGTTTTCTCACGGCATCGGGAGTGAAGTTCAACGTCCATTGGCGACCGTTGTCGTCGGCGGTCTTGTGACTTCCACCATCCTGACCCTCCTGGTGATACCGGCCATTTACAGGTGGTTTGCCGACATCCCGGAACAGGAGACGGTGCCAAACGTGAAGAGGGATTGAACATGAAACAGATCAAAGCGTACATAAAACCACACAAGCTCTCCGAGGTGACGCTGGCCCTTCATCAGGTGAAGGGCCTTACCGGAATGAGCGTGACCGAAGTGCGCGGGTTTGGGCAGACCAGAAGTACAGAGGCCCACCACCGAACCGTCGACGATCTGGTCGACTTTGCCCCCCATGCGAAAATCGAGATTATCTGCGGAGACGAACTGGCTGAGAAGCTCATCTCTGTTATCGCAGAGGCTGCGCACACGGGTCTTCATGGAGACGGGAAGATCTACATCACCGAAATAACCGACGCAGTTCGCATCAGTACAGGTCAACGGGGAGAGGACGCGGTCTGAAGACTTAGGTTCGGATCTCTCCAATTTGCCCTTGATATTTGACCGTTTTTCCTGTAGTTTCATTCTGGGGCATCGAGAAGCCGAATGGAGAGGTGCAAATTGGATCACAGACCGTACGTGGTGGCGCTCAGGGAGAAAGCCAAGGTTGGGCCCAAGACCTTTCAACAGCTTCTCCTAAGCTTTGGCTCACCGGAGAACGTGTACAAAGCGTCGGTGGCAGAGCTATCTTCTCTACCCCGGATCACTCCCCAGAAGGCGGAGGAAATTCTCGAGTCGGAGCAGTTGCTGGCTGAGATCGAGCAACATCTTGTCTCTCTGAAGCAACGGAGCATTGGTGTCTCCACCATTCTGGATGATGATTATCCCCCGGTACTCAAACAGATAAGTGATCCACCGCCTCTTCTCTATTTTCAGGGTGAGTTTCCGATTGCCGCGCAAAGCTTTGTGGCCGTTGTCGGAACACATCGGGGATACACCACGTCCGGGATTGAGCTTGCCGTACAGATCGGAAAGGACTTGGCTCAGCGGAATACCGTAGTGGTAAGCGGGCTGGCCGAGGGAATCGATGCTGCCGCTCATCTGGGAGCGCTGTCCGGTGGAGGTAAGACTTATGCGGTTCTGGGCACGGGATTGGACAAGATCTATCCTGCTGAAAACGTCACCCTGGCCAATCGAATCTCCGAAAGCGGAGCGCTGATTTCGGAGTACGATTTGGGCGTCCCGGTAAAGGTGGGGCAGCTAATGGCCAGGAACAGAATAGTGGTGGGCCTGTCTCAGGCAGTCGTAGTGGTGGAGATGGATGAGGAGAGCTCGGGCACTGCGGATGCGGCCAACCTGGCCGTTAAACAGGGGAAGCCCCTATTTGTGATGAGAAAGGAAGGGTCTCGGAAAGCGGACGAGTTGGTCGCCTCAGGCGCGGTCCTCTTGGAGGGGGTTGAACGTTTGGATCTGGTGACGAATTATCTGTAGGCTCATTCTCATAATCCCGGTCCACAGGGCGTTTGTCGGAAGTTCGGGATGAGATTAGGATAGCCATGACCAAGTATCTTGATCACGACGCAGCCATAAAGAAGCTTCAGAAGCTCGTGGATGAGGCCTGTGAGAAGATAAAGAGCGGCAAACTCACCTTGGGCGAGGCCAGAAAAGAAGCGGCTCTGGTGAGACTGAAGGCGGAGAAGCTTATCCCGTCCGACATGGACAAGTTCGACCTGATCTACGCGCCCAGATTCAAGCGGCTGATTGATCAATTCCTCTTACCCAAGCTGAAAGACGATTCGCCGAAATGATTTCCAGTTCCGCGGATGAATACCAGAGCATAGGAGGTAGGGTTCGGGCCAAGACGAAAGTGGACGGCTCGATATTCATTGCCACCGCCGTTCCGGTAGATTCGGAGGAAGACGCCAGAGGTTCGATCGGGAAGGTCTGCAAGGAGTTCTTTGATGCTACGCATAACTGCTTTGCCTTCCGAATCAGAGGAGGTGACGGAGAGAGCGAGAGATTCAGCGACGCCGGAGAACCGAGAGGCACTGCCGGAGCGCCCATACTTTCCGCCGTCCAATCGGAGAATCTCTTCTGTGTCCTGGTGGTGGTGACCCGTTACTTCGGGGGAGTGAAGCTGGGGACCGGCGGACTGTCCCGCGCCTATCGCCAGGCGGCTCAGGGTGCTCTGCGAAAAGCTGACAAAGTGACCAAGTTGATCACCGAAGAGGTCGGTCTGGCCTATCCCCCGGGCGCTACCGGAAAAGTGAATCAGATCCTAAGCAAGTACGGTGCTCGGTTCAAGAATCAAGGTTATGACAGTGGTCCAACCGCGCGGGTTGAGGTAAGAAGGAGTCTGCTGGACAAGCTTAAGAAAGCTCTTATCGAGGTCACTAATGGCCAGGTCAAATTCAAAACCTGAGACGACCTATGACTGCCTGGGTCTGGGGGTGAATGCAGTGGACCATCTCTGCATCCTGGACCCTTATCCTGCTCTCGACGATAAGGTGGATGCAAAGAGATCCTCCGTCCAGGGTGGCGGTCCGGTGCCCACCGCCATGGTAACTTTGGCCAAGCTGGGTGCTAAGGTGTGCTATGTCGGTAAGGTGGGAGATGATCCGGACGGCGAATTCGTGAGAGCTCAGTTCAAGAAGGAAGGGGTGGATACTCGATATCTTCTGGTGGATAAGAAGACAAAAACGTCCAGAGCTTCTATCTGGATTGACAAGGGATCCGGAAAGAGAACGGTCGTCTTGGACAGAGATAGAAAGAATCGTCTGAAGAGAGCCGAGCTTGGATTCACGAATTCCGCTTCCGCTCGATTCGTGCACCTCGACGCGCGCGAGGTTGAAATCAACGTATTGGTGGCTCGATGGGCACGAAAACAGAAGGCTCAAGTCTGCCTGGATGTAGGGAGTTTGAGAAATGGCGTAGAAAAGGTTTTTCCGTTCGTCGACCATCTGATCGTGTCGAGCAGGTTCGCCTGCGGATTCACTAAAACATCTGATCCGGACAAAGCATGCCGGGCGTTGATGAGAAGACAATTCAAGACCGTGGTGGTGACCGTGGGCGAGTCGGGATGCATTTGCGCAGCAAAAAACAGGCTCTTTCGCTCGCCCGGCTTTCCGGTCAAAGTAGCTGATACCACCGGCGCCGGGGATGTCTTTCACGGCGCTTTCATCTACGGTCTTCTTAAGAGATGGTCGTTCAAAAGGACCGCCAAGTTTGCCAATGCCTGCGCTGCCATGAAGTGCCGAAAGCTGGGAGGGAGAGCAGGTATTCCTACGCTGAATGAAGTTGAGAGCTTTGTGGGTGACTTTAGCTAGGAACCGCAACTATAAGCAGGGGAGAGGATTAGCTCTCCGGCATTATGAGGGGAAATCATGTTTGCCTCACTGCTCCAAAGCCTCCTTGAATTGGATGCATATCTGTTCTTCATTCTCAACTATGAAGCGCAGAATGTCGTTCTCGACTTCTTAATGCCCGTTCTGACCAATCTCGACTATTGGCGCATCCCCATCGGCCTGCTGGCGGTCTCGCTTCTCATCTTTGGGAAGAAAAGGGGACGAGTAGCGGTCTTGCTTCTGATCTTGGGCATCACCCTCAGTGATCAGATGTGCAACAACGTGCTGAAGCCTTTGGTGGGAAGGGTGAGGCCGTGTCATGTTCTGGATGACGTTCACCTGCTCATCAACTGCACCCACTCCTTCTCCTTTCCCTCCTCCCATGCCACCAATATCTTCACCGGAATGATCATCTTCTCCTTCGTCTATCCCAGGCTCAGGATCGGACTGCTCATTATTGCGGCACTGGTGGCATACTCTCGTGTGTACGTGGGGGTGCATTATCCTTTCGACGTATTGGCAGGAACGGCTCTCGGCGTCGCTTGTGCGATTACAATAATAACCATTTACAGGATACTATCAGGGGTACTTTCGGGGATTCGCTATGCAGAAAAGACTGGGAAAAATCGAAGTCAAGCTCGTTCAGGCTGATATTACAGAGCAGGAAGTCGATGCCATCGTGAACGCGGCTAATAACCATCTGTGGATGTGAGCAGGGGTGGCTGGGGCGATCAAAAGAAAAGGCGGCGTTGAGATCGAGCAAGAGGCGATGAGCAAGGGGCCGATACCCGTCGGTGAGGCAGTGGTGACAGGGGCGGGAAGCTTGAAAGCGACCTACGTAATCCACGCTGCGGTCATGGGGCAGGACCTAACAACGGGTGAGGAGTATATAAGGAAAGGTACCCTAAGCAGCCTTAAGAGAGCCGAGGAGTTGAAGGTCAGATCGATCGCCATTCCAGCCTTCGGCACCGGCGTAGGAGGATTCCCTGTCGATGACTGCGCCAGGATAATGATCGACGCTGTCAGAGATTTCTCAAACCAGACCGAATCAGTGAAAGAAATCTGGTTTGTTCTCTTCGATAAGCCAAGCTACGACATCTGGAGTGCTCAGCTTTAGCCGCATGGGGGGGGAGTGCGAAAGCTTCTCGCCGATCCCGCTCTGCGGGGCTTTCGCAGTGTTGTAATGCGAGAGAACCGCATCATCCCCGCCGAGTCGGGGTCTTCGCCCAGACGGGCTCAGACGAGCCCCCGTCCGGAAGCGTCCGTCCGGACGCTCTGTCACGACAAGCTGATGCATTCCGTCTCTCTCCGAAAACCGCATCAGCAAGCTGATGCACTCCTTTCCTCCCGTCCGTAGGGACACGGATTGCTGAGCTTGGGAAATCCCGCCCACGGCGGGGTCCCTGTCCGAAGATCTAAACGGCCAGCCACACTTCGTGCCGAGCCTCAGTGCCGAGGCAAGAGCTGCCCCTGCGTCTTCGCTCCCTGGTCGCCGAAGATATGATCCTCACCTTCGCCGAAGCCGCAGGGCTAAATGCCCTGCTCTATGTATGTAGAATGGTACGGATGGCGGGAAGCAACATAACTTGCCCCCATAGCGCCGGGAATTCATCCCGCCGCTTAATCGCTTGATGATTCCCGCAATCGATCACATTGGATCCCACACGGGAAGGACGGTCGGTTCGGTTTTCAGAATGCCCAGGATCTTTTTGGGCAAGTGTTTTTTGTGTATTATCACCTTGTAGACGTATTGGTCGAACCATTCGTCATACATGGTCCAGTAGCCCTTGTCGCCCTTCTTGTCTCCCCAACTGTTTTCCACCAGCCACTTCGTAGGTTTCCCGTTCAGCGTATCCACGCCCACGAAGGCCATAGCGTGTGTAGAGTGGCTTTCCCGGTAGCGAAACTTATCCGCCTTGCTCATGGAGAAGTCCATTCCGTAGAAGGTCTCGTAGTCGTGGATATCGGGCGCCAGAATGCCATACTCCGTGTTGGCCTCCTTGCCCACGTCGCATGCAAAGTAGACCGGATGATCGTCGAGCAGTTGCTTTAGCGCGAACTGTCTCATCTGCTCGGTGTCTAAGTTGATGAAGACGTTATCGGACCGATCATAGATATTCCGGGCTAGGCGCATCTGATACAGCTTGCCGTAAGGATGAAGGGTGTGATTGTAGATGGGGACATAGTCCCTGAGATCGACGTCCACTACCTCCTTGAAGAAGCTCTGGGGGGTGTATCTTTTCACTTCGCTTACCAGCGAATCCTTGCCTTCGTATCGCCACTGGAATTCCTCAGGGGGCACTCCGAAATTGAGCACCAGCATTCGATAGACCTCTTTGAGCATCTCCACCTTGCGTTCTCTGAGCTGGTCAGCGCTTGCTCCACCGTCACTCATCTCCCTCAAGACCGCTGCGTCCTTCCGTAGTTTGCGGCTGATCAGACGATCCATCATCCTCGTATTGCTGGTCTGTTCGCTCTCCGGCATCACGCTCTTGGGAACCACACCGTACTTCTCGATCAACTCCACCACGTAGATCCAGAGGCCGCCATCCGGGAAAGGGCTTTTCAGGATCATGGTCAGCTCTCTATCCAGGGGATCGCGGTCGCGGGTCTCGATGATAAGTTCCAAAAACATATTGGCCTTTTCAAACTTGTCCCAGAAAAAGAGGTGGCTCTGCGAGAACTCGAACTCCTTCAGCTCGTATTTCTCAATGACTTTGGGACGCATGATATTGAGTCCTGCGAACAACCAACACCGGCCGCTGCTCTTCTGATTAGTGATTCCCTTGGTTTTGACCTTGTGGTTGAAGAGATTGTCGTGATCCACGTACCTTTCCCGGTTCAAAGCCAGCTTCTTGATGTCATTGTTGGTCAAGGCATTCATCAAGGCCCGGGTCGGCGTATCCATCTTAAAGGACTGCCGGATCTGTCGGACAACATCCGGGGTCAGGCCGCCTTCATTGCCGGCCTCTGCCCGGATCACGACAGAACCGATCATCAGACAAATCCCCAGTAAGAGAATGCTCCTTCTGGTTTGCCTCATCACTCTGCTCCTCCGCTCAATAGGTTTGATCGTCAACCTGCGGTTGACTCTTCTCATCAGTCTGTGTCACGCTTTGTTCCTTTGGAATGTGCCTTTCTCGAACAGCCGGGCATGACGTCTTATATACCGCCTTGGCATCCGGCTCACTTCAAAGTACCGCATTTCCAGGGCGGCGGGACAAGAGAAATACAGAATCAGGCTGAAGCGTCTCGTCACGGGCAAGCGTTTGTGATGTGAATCAGCAAACCTGCTCCTGCAATATCGCCAATCGAAACCGAATCATTCGTCCGGCGATTTCACTTCTTGCCTAATCTTCTGACCTTTCCATCCAATCTCAGTAGATAAAGAAACACTCCCACCCATATCACCAAGGTCACGATCATTACCACGTAATTCGAGGTCATCCTTGCTTCTCCTCAGGTTCATCCGATAGTTCACGTATCCGGCTCTCAAGCTTGAACAGCCAGAAGAAGAGACAGGTGAAACCGGCCAGCGAGGCCAGAAAGGTGGCCAAAATGGCCGGCGGCATCTGGAACTCTAATCTCTTATCGATCACCGAATCGGTGGGATGCAGCGACTGATAAACCCGCGGCACCACGAAGACCAAAAAAGGGACGGTTACGAAGGCCAAAATGGCGTAAACGCTCGAAAGAGCTGCCCTTCTCTCCTCCGGTTCCACGGCCGATCTTAAGACCAGGTAGGCCCCGTAGATCAACAGCAGGATAAAAAGGGAGGTCTCGCGTGGGTCCCAGTTCCAATAGGAGCCCCAGGTAGACTTCGCGAATATGGATCCGGTGATGGTGGCCAGAATGGCAAACAAAAGCCCCAAGCGTGATGCCACCGCCGCCCTGGCGTCATGGACCAGATCTTTGCTCCGCAGATAACGTATGGAGTAAACAAACGCAGTCAGGAAAGCCAAGACCGCCACCCAGGCCACCGGCACGTGAAAGAAAAAAATCCTGGATACCTCCCCCAGTTGGGATTGCGGCGGCGGCAAAAGAAAGGCCGCCACGATCACCGCACTCATCCAAACCAACAGAAGTAGCTTCCAGAACATATGTTTTATCCGGCTTGTAAGCTGTTCATTCGCTCCAGACGAAATCGAACAGAAGCAGGGATGCCGTGAACATCACCACAACATAGGATACGAGCAGCCTGAGGTCACTCCAGCAGGCAGAAAAACCCTCTCCTCGCAGGGAGAGATAGGTGCCGTCTATCGCCGCTATCAGCAATGGCAAAAGTATGGGAAACGACAGCACGGCAAAGAGCGCCCCCTTCACCCGGGCCCGCGATATGATGGCGGCTATGATGGTGGTGGCGGACGCCAACCCCAGGCTGCCGGCCAGAAGAACCGATAAAAAGGTCCACAGGTTCAGAATGGGCGTGTTCATCAGAATTGCGAACAGGGGGACCACCACGATCTCCAGAATCAGAAGGAGGGCCAGATTGTAAAGGAACTTCCCGCACAAGACCACACCGGGTGTGGCCACCATCCTCAAGGTGCTGACCGTCCTGCTCTCCTCCTCTTTCACGAAAACCTGGGCCAGGCCGGACATGGAGGAGAAGAATATGACCAGCCAGAACAAAGATGCGGCCATTTTGGGACTCATGGAAGAGGCGCCAAAGGTGAAGCTCACCACAGCCAGGGTGGTAAGGGCAAACATGAGGATGGCGTTCAGGGCGTAGCGGGTGCGGAACTCCGACTTCAGGTCCTTGGCCAAAAGCCACGCCGACCTAAACGCCCACCCGGAGGACTTGATCTCCATATCTCAAATCGCTCTTTTCGTTAGTGGCCAGGATCAGTATTCCTCTTTCCTTTTGTTGCGAGACTATCCGGTCCACCATCGAGATTCCTTCTTCATCCAAGTTCGCGGTCGGCTCGTCCAAAACCAGCACTCCCGGCTCGAAAAGAGTGGCCAGTGCATATTTCAGCCTCTGCTTCATCCCCGAGGAGAAGGAGAAGACCAGGTCATTCTCCCTTCCGCCCAGACCCACCTCACCAAGCTTCCTCTCCAGTTCGCCACTGCCTGAGTTCATACCCCGTATGCGGGACAGAAACAGAAGGTTCTCCAGAGCCGTGAGCTCGCCGTAAAGCTCCAGATCGGGCATCACCAGCCCGAAAAGTCCCCGGCTCTCATCCCTGCTGAGGGTTTTCTCTCCCGAGTTGATCACAACCTCACCTTTGGTGGGCCGGATAAGCCCACAGAGAATCTTCAGCAGTGTGGTCTTGCCCGATCCATTCCTGCCCGTGACAACCAGCGAGCCTCTTTCCTCAACCAAGAGATTGATCCGTTCGAATATCTTCCTTTTGCCGAACCATTTCCCCAGCTCTTTGCCCTGCAGTGATATCATCGGCCTCGCCGACCTCAGGATCGTTTCGAGTTCAACGCTCTAATGAAAATATCACAAACCCTGTGCCGAGTCAAGAGAAATGAAAGCTTGCCTCTGTGCCTTTGGTTCGAATCAAGTTGAAAACGAATGACCGCATTCGTGGGAGACTCAAAGAAGGTTCGCTGGGCAGAAGAAAAAAGGGATTCTGGTTGGCTCTAATTACGAGCTGCTCCAGAATCCCTCACTCTTCGACTCGAGGGTCTGCGAAAACTAATCTATCGTGGTCAAAAGCCTTCCCCATCTCACCCGCTGGGGTAGATGCAGGATATTGTATCCGATATTGTGCGGCAGCGACAGGACGTTTCTGCCCGACACCGCCGGAGCATTGGGGTCGGGGGCCCAGGACCAATGAATGATCATGGCCTTGCCCAATACCAGCTCTCTGGGCAGAAATCCCCAGAAGCGGGAATCGGAGCTATTATCGCGATTGTCCCCCATCATAAACAGATGACCCTTGGGCACTTTGGTGGGCCCGTAATTGTCCCGCACGTCCCTTCCAGGCGATCGGGTCTTAGGATCGGTGAATTTCGCCAGGGACGGATCCTCGACCCTTTTTCCGTCGACATATAGAACCTTGTTTTTGATCTCCACCGTCTGGCCCTCCACGGCCACACATCTCTTTATGTAGTTGACCTTGGGATCACCCGGAAACTTGAAGATGACGATATCGCCCGGCTTCGGTTCTCTTATGGCCGGGAGATGAACCGGCAGAAGAGGAACCTTGGAACCGAAGATGAACTTGTTGGCCAGGAGAAAATCACCTATCAGAAGGGTATCCTCCATTGAACCGGAAGGGATCTTGTATGCTTCCACCACCGAGCACTTGACTATCAAGGCAAAGATCAGCGCTATGGCGAACGACTCCACGTACTCCCTTATCACGGTAAGTGCGGATTTCTTCTCCGTCTTCTTGGTCTGTTTCTTCTTCTTGCTGAACATGGGACTTCCTCCGGTTTGATTCTCTGCGTCTCCTTCTTGGGTATACGGTCGGGGAAACCCCCTGGTTTAGGATTTTTCGCCCGGAACCCCGACAGGTTTAACGGTCATCGGCCCCATCCCTCAATCCTATCAGGCCTCTCAGGGATAGCAGACCGGGTCGGCAATCCGGTATTGACTTCTTCGGACGAATGTTGTATAATTGCGCCGGAACAGAAACTGGAAGGGCAACTATGGAGAAACTGATTTACTTAGACAGCGGCGCGACCACCTTTCCAAAACCCGAAGAAGTATATGTGGCGATGGATAAATTCTTTCGCTGCTGCGGGGTCAACCCCGGTCGCTCGGGGTACGATCTCTGCATGGTGGCCGGATCCCTGGTAGAGGAAACCCGCAAACTTCTCACCGAGTTCTTCAACGGTGGAACCGATGCCGACCGTCTGATCTTCGGATACAACGCCACCGATGCTCTCAACTTGGCCATCTTCGGTTTGCTCAAGGAGGGTGATCATGCCATCACCTCCAATGTGGAGCATAATTCCGTCATTCGGCCGCTCTACCATCTCTACAAATGGGGTGGGGTAGAAGTCGATCACGTTCCGTTCGACGGTCAGGGATTCGTGGACCCGGACGAGTTCGCCCGGCGCTTTAAGAAGAACACCAAACTGGTCGCGATGAATCACGCCTCGAACGTCATCGGCACCCTGCAGCCGGTTGGGGAGATCGGCAAGCTCTGCCGGGAGCGCGGAATCACCTTTTTGGTTGACACTGCCCAGTCGGCGGGTAAGATACCGGTGGACATGGAAGAGCTGAACATCGACGTATTGGCCTTCACCGGTCACAAATCCCTTATGGGACCCATGGGCATTGGCGGGCTTTATGTTCGCGAAGGCATCGAAATCCGGCACACCCGCGCCGGCGGAACCGGCGTGCGCTCGGCAGTCCCCACTCACTTGTTTGAATACCCGTACCGTCTGGAATACGGCACCCCCAACCTGCCGGGAATCGCGGGCCTCAATGCCGGGGTCAAATGGGTGCTCAAGGAGGGGATGTCAACAATCCACGGACGTGAAACAGAGCTGCTCCGCATGTTGCGGGACGGGTTGCGGGAGATCGAGGGCGTGACCATGCACTGCCAGGATAATCTGGACAATCACATCGGCATTCTCTCGTTCAACGTGGAAGGGCTGGAGGCAATGGACACCGGCACCATGCTGGATGTGGACTACAGCATAACCTGCCGTACCGGTTTGCACTGCGCCCCCCTGGTGCACAGGCAACTGGGCACCGATAAGATTCATGGATCGGTAAGATTCGGCTTGGGCCCCTTCAACACCGCCGAGCATATCCAAGCCGCTATAAAAGCCGTGGGAGAGATAGCCCGCATTCGTCAGAAACAGAAGGCCTGTTGATTGGCGAAGCTGGTCTTTTGGGTCGACGATTTTTCCAGGCAGTGGCAAGAGTTGGGTAGATCATCGTTGGGAGCAACTATCTTGTCATTGCGAGGCGTAGCCGAAGCAATCTCATGCGGATCGCCAGGGGTGCTGCTTTCGCTGGCAATGACGCCCCGGGTTATGGAACCGAGAATCCACAACGCAGTCCGATAGTTCATTCCTCCTTATTCTCAATCACCAAAGCATCGGCGACCACCTCGGACACGGTCTTGATTTCCACTTTGAGATCGTATTCACGGTTCAGTTCGCTGAGTTGGTCGATGCAATTGTGACAAGGGGTAACCACGATCTCAGCCTCGGTCTTGCGGATTTGATCTGCCTTGATCCTGCCCGTCTCCAGTCGTCTCTTGGCGAATCGTGTCATGGCCAACTGACCGCCGCCCCCGCCGCAGCAGTAATTCTTCTCCCGATTGGGATGCATCTCAACGAAGTCGCTGACCGCATGCTTAAGAATGAAGCGCTGCTCTTCGATGATCCCCCCCAGGCGTACAAGGTTACAGGGGTCATGCAGTGTCACCCGCTTCTGATTGCGCGATGGGTCCAGCTTGATGCGTCCCTCGCGGATATAACCAGCGATGATTTGAATCACGCTCTTGATCTGGAATCCGTCCTCTGCTGCCATCCACTCCGGCGCTTCCCAGCGATTGGAATTGTATCCGTGACCGCATTCACCCAGAACCAGTATCTTAGCGCCAAACTCAGCCATTGATTCGCGCAAACGCGATGAGATTGAGGCCGCCGCTTCGTCATTTCCGCTGTAAAGGCCGTAGTTGGTGACGTCATAGGAGTCGGCCGATACGGTCCAGCTCTCCTTTGCCGCATAGAATATCTTGGCGGTGGCCAAAAGAGATAAGGGGAAGAACTTCGGCTCGCGCGGATTGACGGTGTAGAGCAGATTCGCGCCCGGCTGATCGACCGGTATGAGCGCATTAGGATCGCCCACCTCCGTCTGCAGCTCCTCGCTCAGCCACTGGAGCGTATCCAGCCATTCCTCCCGGGGAATGCCCATGTTGTTTCCCTTTTCCAGGGCCGTGGTTACGGTCGACTGCAATCCCGGCGGAACAAGGTCAATGGAAGCTAAGCTGGTTCTGGCCATACGAATTAAGCGCGTTATGTTGATCCCCATGGTGCAGTTGAGCGCGCAGCGCCCGCACAGGGTGCAGCGTCCGAAGAGCGAATCGGCCCATTGCTCGACCGTCTGGTTGTCCAGTGCCTCATCACCTTGGCTTCCTTTCGCTAATGCGCCAAGCACGGTGGAGAGCTTTTTGAAAACCGATCTCACCAGCCTAAGCTTGTAGGCCGGAATGGCTTCAGTCTCTCCGGTGATCAAAAAGTAGTGGCAGGAGTCGGCGCAGAGCCCGCAATTGACGCATGACTGCAGGTTGGCAACTGCCTTGCTATCAAGTAGTTGTCTGAAGGACTTAAGGGCCGACTTCAGTTGTTCTGGCTTCAGACGCCGGATACGTTCCAGATAAGGATCCTTTGGATCTTTCTCGGATGCCATAGGCTAAGTTTTCTTTGAAAGATGAGGAAGCACACCTCTCCGCCCAAAGAATTCGCCGAATACAATCCTGCTGTAGAAGAAGAAGGCGCAGTGACGAAGCTTCCCGAAAGGGATATACAGAAACATGATTATGGCTATGGCAAGGAATACTATCCGTACAGCTTCGGAGAAAGTCGACATCAGAGCGGATAAAAGAAAAACGTCGACGAGTATGTTGGCCAGATAATCATCACCGCTGCTCAAGGACCTCATCTGCGGTTTAAGGATTCTCTTGATGAGCAGTGCCGCTCCGCAAACCAAGCCGATGACCAATAGAACTCGTGCTGCCGCCAGAAACGTCGCAGAAAGGGGAATACCCAATACCACCGTTGCCAGAAACAACATTGCTGCCAGTATGCTTAGGTGATAAAGGATCCCGCCCAGGTAGGTCCAGAGATGCTTGGCTGCACTTTCTTTTTCCCAGGGGAGCATGCCCGAGCCGAAGGCATACAGGATGCCGGCAAGGCTGCTGCCTCGCGGATGCGAATAGGTCGGTCTCTGGCCGAACGCAAAGGTCCGGGCAACCAGCACCGTGAGCATGATCAGGCAGAACAGCGCCGATGCCGCCACACCTAATTTCAGTAAGGCAAATAGAGACATCTGGGAAACCTATACGCAGCCGTCCGGCTTGGGCAGACCGGCGATCTTGCAGGCCCCCTTGGCAGGACCCGAGGGGAACAGTTCGTAAATGCGGCGCAGAGGCAGGCCCGTAGTTTTGCAGATGGACCGAACCATAGGCGCCAAGTTGGTTTCCAGGTAGTGGTTCCGAATGAATTCGATCACCGCCCAATGTTCCTTGGTTAGATTATCAATACCCTCTGCAGCTTTGGCCAAAACCTCTGCAACCTCTTTATCCCACTGGGTTGAATCTGTCAGAAAACCCTCTTCGTTTAGCTCCAATTCCTTGTCGCCGACCTCGAGATGAGACATAAGCCTACTTCCTCCGGTTAAATTTGCCGACCGGGAAGATAATCCAAACCGGACTGCTTGGCAAGAGAATTCGCAACAAGCGGGTCAGCTGATGGAACCTTGTTGCGTCGGAATTTGGAAATCCCGACGCGAATCTTCAATCCCTTAAGTCCGGTAGCCCGGGCATCTTGCTCGGCAGGGGTTGCCAACATGCTCTCACTCCAAGACCGGTTCTATCCGTTATGTCCGTTCAATCCGTTGACAGATTTCCAAACGCATTTTGCCCGGCTGCAGCCGCCAACATGCTCGGTTCCGTCGGGATATTTTTATCTCGACGCGAATCAAACCCATCAAACAGCGTAGGCCGGACATCTTGCCCGGCGGCATTCATACATCCGTCTACACGGCTTCTCGTCTGTGCACCCTATGCTCTAACAATGAGCCGTCTCACCCGTATCACTCAGGCCATGTAATCACTGTCATGCGATGGGGAGATGAACAATGCCAAGTCTGCGAAGCCGCCTGTTCCTTTTCGTGCTGAGACACGGTCATCTGTTGCGTTTCCGGTTGAGGAGGCGGGCTGCCATCGACTGGAATACTTCCATACCGGATTACCGTCGAGAGACCGAGAAGGCCTCCAAGCTGTTCGGCAAGTTACCGGATCAGATCAAAGTGTCGCCTGTCACGATAGATGGCGTCTATGCTGAATGGATTCTTCCTCCCCAGGCGACCAAAGATGAGGTCATACTCTATTTTCACGGCGGCGGGTACGTGATGGGCACGTGCAAAGCCCACCGAACCCATGTCGCCAAGGTGGTCAAAGGTAGTGGAGTCGGCGCACTGCTGTTTGCCTATCGTCTGGCTCCCGAACATCCTTTTCCTGCCGCGATGGAGGATTCCGTGAGAGTCTATCGCTGGTTGTTGGCCGAAGGCGTTTCACCTTCCCGCATCGTGTTCATGGGAGATTCCGCAGGTGGAGGTTTGTGTTTAGCCACACTAATTGCCCTGCGTGATCAGGGCTTTCCGCTTCCCGCAGCCGCGGTGGCCCTCTCTCCCTGGACCGATCTTAAGTGTACCGGGGAGTCCTACAAGACTAAGCTTGAAGTCGAGCCGTTAGCTCCCACGGAGTCGTGGACCGTTTTCAGCCACTACTACGTGAAGGACAACGACCCGTGCAATCCATGGATATCTCCTCTGTACGGGGATCTTCATGGGCTTCCGCCCATTCTCATCCGTGTGGGCGAGAATGAAGTCCTGCTCGATGACTCGATTCGATTTGCAGAGAAGGCAAAGCACGCGGGTGTGGATGTCAGGTTGAAGGTGGGCGAGGGGATGTTTCACTGCTATCCTGTCTGTACGCCCCTTTTTCCGGAGGCCAAACAGGCGATGGAGGAGATATTCACCTTCATAAAGGCACATATAGGCAGCCAGGTCGAGTAAGCGAGGGAAAGCAGCGGCTCACTTTTTCGGCTGAGAGTCTGCGTCGGTGGCTTACCCCCGAGGCGCCGTTATCAGAACGTGACAGGATAAGATCCTGGCAGAACGCAAGAAAGCTCCCCTTCGATGGATTCGCCCTCCAGTCGCCCCGGCATTCCTCTTGACAAAATGTCGATCGTTCCGTATACTCGTTTGACACAAGGATTCACTTGTGGTCACCTGTGCGGGCTGTTCCGCTTCTCTGAGTGTGAATCTCGGAGGATTGGGAGCCAAGCCGTCAGACAAGCAGATAACTGCAAAGGAGACAGATTATGTGGTTTACCATCATTCTCTTTTTGGGTGTCCTGATTTGCCTTTTGGGTGCTCGAAAACCTCTCGCCAAGCCGAGACAAAGGGCACTGATCGGTTTCCCGGCAATGCAAGGGGTGCTTTCTATCTTGGCCGTTGTATTGATCACGGCCGGTCTGAGTTGCTCCGGAGAGGACAAGACCGAACAGGAAGCTGAAGTTGAAGAGTCGCTAACTACTGAGGAAAAAAAGGAGCAAAGGCTCCTTTCGCAGCTGCAGGACTACATCGGCGAATTGGACGAGGCGGAAAGACCCCAGATCGCGTATGTGTTCAAGGTGGGATTGGAGTACAAAATGAACGAGGAATACCTCGACGCCCTGGAAACGTTCAAGCAGGCTCTGGATCTGAATCTGTATGACGAAGAGAGGCTGGCCTTCTTCATTCTTATGGGCAATTGCGAAGCTCACCTGAAGGAACACACGTCAGCCATAAACTACTATTATCAGGCCGAGAGGTTAGGCCACCAGACCAAGAACGACACCGCGCTGACGGTGACGTACTCCAACCTGGCGTTAGCCTACCAGTTGGAGAAGGACTTGGACGGTGCACTGGACAACTACTTCAGTTTACTTAAGGTCTACCAGGAGATGAAAGACTTCCAGGGTCAGAGGAGCACCCTTGCCGCCATAGGTTTGATGTATCAGATCAAGGGTGAGGTCGACAGCGCCTCGGTTTACCACAGAAAATCGCTGGAGCTAGATGCGTCCGGTGCAGCGCCCTCGATCTTTGCAGAAGCAGCCCAATTGAACAACCTCGCCCTGACCTATAGACAAAAGGGAGAATTAGACAGCGCTCTGGCCTTACACGAACAGGCGCTGATGCTTTTCCAAACGGCCGGGGATCACGCCAACGCGGCCAGCGTCCTGACCAACATGGGACTCATCCACCAGGAGAAGGGGGATGCTGGGAAGGCGCTGGAGTTACATCGCCAGGCCCTGGAGATCGACAGCACCATCGGCAACTTGGCCGGACAGGCCGGTGATTTAACCAACGTCGGGTCGGTGCTGGAGCAGGAAGGGAAGTTGGCCGAAGCCAAAGAGACCTACCAGCGTGCGCTCTCACTCTTCGAGAAGATGAAGGCCGAGGATGAGATCGAATTCGTCCGGCAGAACATTCAGAGGGTGGAGAAGAAACTTCAAGAATAAGAGACTCGAGACCGTTTGGGTTGGTCAGCGGGGCCCACGAGACTTGCCCAAGAGTTGGCTGTCAGCGGAGACAAACCTCGCCAATGCATGAAGGCAGGGCACTTAGCCCTGCCTGTGTGGTTTTTCAAGGTCAAGCAACATCCGAAAACATCAACCTTCGCTCGGCGCGGTCTGTGATCGGATTTCATTGGATCGACCCAACCGACAAATCCTCGGGTGCCCGTCTTCAATCTAAAGATCAAGCGATGGCAGACCCTCGGAAGATACTAATAATCCAACTCCGCCGGATTGGCGACGTGCTTCTCTGCACACCGGCAGTGAAGGCACTTAGGACACGATTCCCGAAAAGCTATATCGCCTTTCTGGTGGAAAGAGAGTCTGCGGACATTCTCGCCCTGAATCCCTATCTGGATGAAGTCATCGTTCTGGATAGGCGGAGATACAGAAATCCTCTCTACTCGCTGAAGCAGATTTGGCAGATCAGAAAGAGAGGGTTCGATTTGGTGATCGATTTTCTGGGAAATCCGAGAACTGCCTATATCTCTTTTCTTTCGGGGGCCGGCCGAAGAATCGGGTATGACGTGCCCGGCAGAAGATACTATTATAACCTCCTGATCAAGAATGACGGTATGCCGAAGTACTCGGCTCTCCATAAACTTCAGGCAATGAACATACTGGGCTTAAATGCGACTGACCGCAAACCCGATTTTTTCATTTCGGACGAGGCCAGACTCTTTTCCCGGAGGTGCTTTCAACGGGCCGGGGTCGACCCCGGCAAGTTGATTATCTCGCTTTCCCCCACCAGCCGCAGGCATTTCCGACGCTGGCGCCTGGAAAGGTTTGCCCGGCTGGCTGACTGGCTGATCTCACGCTTTCAAGCCACAGTGATCTTGGTCTGGGGGCCGGGGGAGAGGGGAGTGGTGGAGAAGATTGAGGGGCTGATGAAACGGAAGCCGGTCGTCTCCCCGGAGACCCGAAACCTCTTTCAGTTGGGAGCCATACTGGAGCGTTGCGACCTTCACATCGGAAACGATAACGGCACAAAACATATCGCCGTGGCCATGGAAAAGCCCACCATCACCATCTTCGGGCCGCAGGATCCCGTAAACTGGACTTATCCGGAGCCCTCACGACACAAGTTCTTGAAGAAGAAGGTAGACTGTCCTGACTGTGACAGGATAAAGCATAAATGCAGGGAACTCTCCTGTCTTGATGAAATCACCGTGGAAGATGTTCAAAATGTCTTTTTTCAACTCTTGAAAGAGCTGGAGAAGGGCAAAGAGAGGGAGCTTGTCGAGAAGATTGAACGTCTTGCAGTTGATCAACGTTAGGTGGTACAATGCCTGCGCCTACTACGCGGTAACCCTGTCCTCAGCCCTCAGGCGGAGGGGACACCAGGTGACGGTGGCGGGTGACCCTTCGAGTCCGCCGCTTCTGAAAGCCAAGGCGCTGGGGCTATCCGTACATGAGGACCTTTGCCTGAGCCACACCAGCCCGTGGATGATAGCTTATAACGTCAAGAGAATAGGAGATCTGGTTGAGAGGGAGGACATCGACCTTGTCAATGCCCACAGGGGAGAAAGTCATCTGGTCGCCGCGCTGGCGAAAAAGGTCGGCAAACGTGCAGTCCCCCTCGTCAGAACCAGAGGGGACGTCAGAGCGCCAAAGGACAACTTTTTCAGCCGGTATCTGAATGGTGCGCTTACGGACGGAATCATCACCACCTGCGAGGTCCTGAAAAAAAGCTACATCGAGAATCTGCAGATGCCAGAGGATAAGGTCACTAGCGTGCCGGTAGGTGTAGATACCGATGTCTTTTCGCCAAGAGAAAGCGATGAGACGTGGAAAGAAAAGTTGAGCATTCCGCAAGGGAGTCTCGTGGTGGGGATAGTGGGAAGGCTTTCGCCGGTGAAAGGGCACCGATATTTCATTCAGGCTGCGGAGCATGTACTGAAGCAGCTTCCCGGTGTGACGTTCGTAATCTGCGGGGAGGACGCGCAGATTAAAGCAGAGCAGCTCAAGCGTGAAGTGGGAGACAAGAACATCGAGGGGAATTTTCGCTTCCTGGGCCGGGTAAAGGATGTAAGGGAAATCATCTCCGTCTTCGACGTTGGTGTGGTTTGCTCGGTGGGATCGGAGACCATCTGCCGGGTGGCCCTGGAATGCATGTCTATGGGTAAGCCCGTGGTGGGAACCGGGGTGAACGCCATCCCGGAGGTGGTGCGGCATCGAATCAACGGTCTGGTGGTGGAGCCGAAGAACCCGCAGGAGTTGGCCTCCGCCATTATTGAATTGCTGCGGGACGGAGAGATGAGGAAGAAGTTCGGAGAGCGCAGCCGCAGCACTGTGATGGAAGAGTTCACTATGGATGCATTTGCTCAGAAGACTGAGCAGATATATCTTGGCTTGTTGGATTGACTACTTTTTCGGGCGGTCTGATGAAGACTGAGGGCAGTGTAAGAATTACTGAGAAGATAATCTGGATTTCCCTCTGCGGTTTTGCCGTCTTCTCCCCCTGGTCAATCGCCGGCGCGCAGAGCATGATAGCGCTGGGGCTTCTGGCCTGGCTGGCTAAGATTGCGCTCTCGGGCAAGCTAAATCTGGTACGGACGCCGCTGAACCTGCCCATCCTGCTCTATGCGGCAGCCCTGGTAATCGCGGTCATACTCTCACCTTTCAAAATGCACAGCCTTTCAGCTCTAAAAGAAGAATGGCTGCTTCTTGTATTCCTTCTTATCGTCAACAATGTGAAGGGAGAGCAGGAGGTGGAGAAGCTTCTGACCATCCTGATCGGAGTCTCGGCCTTAGTCGGGCTCTACGCCATCTGGCAGCATTACTCCGGGGTGGACATCTATCGCAGCGCATCGCTTGAACCACGAGGGAGCGTCTTCATGAGCTTGGGGTTTTTCAGTCACCACCTGACTCTTGGTGGTTATCTGATGCTGGTTTTCCTGCCGGCTTCCGTGCTGCTGCTGCATGCCAAAAGATCAGGCCTGCGGAGAATGATCGATTTCTGTGCACCCATAGTATTGGGATTTTCCTTGGTCTTCAGCTATGCCCGCAGCGCGTGGTTGGGAGTGGTGATGGGTATCCTGACCTTTGGCCTGCTCAAGGGAGGGAAGTTCGTTCTCCTGATGATGGTGGGGATCTGTGTCCTGGCATTGTTGATCTACGTAGTCGAGCCAACCAGTTGGGATCGGGTCAGGGAGGTTAATCTATCCAAGGATAAGCCCGAATCCACCAGGATAAGACTGTGGCAGACTTCCGTTGCCATGATAAAGAAGAGCCCCGTCTGGGGAGTCGGCTTAGGCGGTTGGGGAGTGTTGTTCGACGAATATAAGGTCGAGGGAGTCTACGCCGCAACCTGTCACCCCCACAACGACTACTTGAATGTGGCGGTTAACACTGGCCTTTTGGGACTGTTGGCCTACTTGAGCATCTGGGCGGTCTTCCTTTACTCAACCGTCGGATCGTTACGGAAGAATACCGGCAGCCGTCTCTCCCGCTCTGTGCGGATGGGTGCAGTGGCTGCCATCGTGGCCTTCCTCTTCGCCGGCCTGCTTCAATGCTACTACACCGATGCCGAGGTGAATATGCTGGTGATGTTCATCCTGGGGTTGGCCGCGGTTTTGAATCTCAAAGCCGAAGGGGAGCCAACTTGAGCAAGATATCCTGTATCATCATCACCTACAACGAGTCCAGGAACATCAGAAGGTGTCTGGAGAGCGTAAACTGGGTGGATGAGATAGTGGTTGTGGACTCGCACAGCACCGACGACACCCGAGAGATCGCCTCAGCGTTTACCGACAAAATCCACCAGTTGAAGTGGTCCGGCTTTGGCCCGGCCAAAGAGTGCGCAAGAGACAAGGCTACCGGAGACTGGATACTCTCGGTGGATGCAGATGAGGTCGTGCCGGATGAGTTGAAAGAGGAAATCCGGGGGGCCGTCGAATCTCAGGAGTCGTTGGACGGTTACTTCATGCCCAGAAGATCGAACTTCCTGGGGAGATGGATCGGGCACGGCGGCTGGTACCCGGATTTGGTCCTGCGGTTATTCAGAAAAGAGAAGGGGAGATTCACCGACCGGGTGGTTCACGAGGAGGTGAGGGTAAGCGGAAGCACGGGGCGTCTGAAAAGCGATCTCCTGCACTACACCGATCCTGATTTCGATCACTACCTGAAGAAGCTAAACCGGTACACCTCCCTGGATGCCGTCCAACTCCTAAGGGAGGGTAGAAGAGCGGGCGTCCTGGATGCTCTTTTCAGGCCCATACTCACCTTCGTGAAGATGTATCTCTTCAAACTCGGATTCTTGGATGGTCTGCCGGGTCTGATTCTGGCCGTCTCCTCCTCGTTTTACGTCTTCTCAAAGTACGTCAAGCTGTGGCACCTGAGGAAGACCGCAGCCCGCGAAGACCCGGCCGTCACCGCGCCGTCCTAAAAGAATGCGCGCTTCATGTCGCGCCGCATCGTATATTCTAATATAGGAAACCCTGACTCCGGCAAAGAGATAAGATGAAAGAGCTCAGGCTGACAGGCAAAGAGAGATTTCTGGTGGTAAGAACCGACCGGGTGGGAGACGTGGTTCTTTCTCTACCAGTCCTGGAAACGATAAAGACCCGGTTTCCGGAATCGCATCTTACCATGATGGTCTCGTCCTACACCGCGGACGTGGTAAAAAGCAATCCCAATCTTGACGATCTGATAATAGACGATCACGCCGATCGCAACCGGGGGGTAAAGGGATTTCTCATGCTGGTCAAAGAGGTAAAGGCGGGCAAATTCGACGTGGGGGTGCTGCTCCGGCCGACTTTCAGGTTGGCGCTTTTGCTTTTCCTTGCCGGAGTGAGATACAGAATCGGGACCGGCTACAGATTCTACCAGATGCTCTTTAACCGGAAGGTCTACGTCCACAGAAAGAGGAATCTGCGCCACGAGGCGGATTACAACCTCGATCTGTTGAAGCCTCTCGCCATAGAACCTGAGAGGATCGTTCCCAAAGTGTATCTTACCGCCGAGGAGGAGAGTTTCGCCCAACAGATCTGGAACGAATTCGAGATCACCGCGGATGACACAGTGGTGGTGATTCACCCGGGAAGCGGAGATTCATCTCTGAATCTGCCAGCAAAGAGGTTTGCCCAGGTGGCGGATCGACTGGTAGAAGAGCTTGACGCTAAGATATTCCTCACCGGGACCAGAAGGGAAGAGGATCTGATTGATTTCATCAGAAGGAGCATGCAGCACCAGGCGGCGGACCTGACCGGCAGAACGAATATACGCAAGCTCGCGGCGGTCCTGAAGAAGGCCGACGTGATGATCTCCAACAGCACCGGACCGATGCATCTGGCCGCGGCAGTCGGCACGCCGACGGTGGCCGTCTTCTGCCCCATCTTTGCGGCCGGGCCGATCAGATGGGGGCCTTATGGCGACGGACACGAGGTCATCCTTCCCCCGGTTCCGGTGTGTGATAAGTGCAAACCCAAGAGCTGCCCTCATTATAATTGCATGGATAAGATCAAGGTCGAGCACTTGGTTGCCAAGGTCCGCGCCGTGCTCAACAGACAGAGGGTCAGCCGGGTCGATTCATCAAGCGGCAGGTGAAAAACGAGCTTAGGTCTCGGGTGGAAAAGAGGCTCAGGATCAGGCGGCATTCAGCAGTTAGAAGAGTATAGGAGAGGTGAGAAAGAGTGAATCTGGCCGAATTCATCATAGGCGTGGAGTCCTTTAACGCCAATATAGACATCCCCCTGGTGAGGAAAGGCTATGAGTTCTCAGCCAGGGCCCACAGCGGGCAATACCGGATGTCCAGGAAGCCCTATCTGGAGCACTGCCTGGAGGTGGCCTTCATACTGGCGGAGCAGCACCTCGATTCCGCCACCATAGCCGCCGGGCTTCTGCACGACGTGGTTGAGGACACCGACGTGACCATCGAGCAGGTAAGAGAGGACTTTGGAGACGAGATAGCCGATCTGGTGGACGGGGTCACCAAGATCGGAGAGCTGAGATTCAAAAGCCTGCAGGAGGAACAGGTCGGGTATTTCCGCAAGATGCTCCTCTCCATGGCCAAAGACATCCGGGTCATCATAATCAAGCTGGCCGATCGACTGCACAATATGAGGACCTTGGATTCCTTGGACAGGAACAAGCAGAAGAAGATAGCCCTTGAGACCCGGGAGGTCTATGCGCCCCTGGCCCACCGCTTCGGGATGGCAAAGATAAAGTGGGAATTGGAGGACCTGTCGTTAAAATACGTTGACGCGCTGGCTTACGAGGAACTGGTCCGCAAGGTCAATGAGCGGAGAGAAGACCGGGAGGCTTACATCAACGAAATCACCGGACCGCTGAAGAGGGAGTTGGAGGCAGCCCAAATCAAGGCCGAGATCACCGGACGAGCCAAGCACTTCGATTCCATCTACCGCAAGATGAAAAAAAGGGAGAAGCCCTTCGAGGAGATCTACGATCTGTTTGCCATCCGTATCATGGTTGATTCGGAGGGAGACTGCTACCACGCCCTGGGCATAGTACACACCCTGTGGATGCCGGTTGCGGATCGCTTCCGGGATTACATCGCCCTTCCCAAGACCAACATGTACAGGTCCCTGCACACGACCGTGATCGGCCCCCGGGGAAAGATGGTGGAGATACAGATAAGAACCCATGAGATGCACCGAACCGCTGAATTCGGCATAGCCGCGCACTGGCTCTACAAGGAGGGAAGACGGGAGCCGGACGAATCGGACAAGCAGATGACCTGGTTAAGAGAGGTCCTGGAGTGGCAGAAGGACCTTACCAATCCGGCGGAGTTCCTGGAGTATCTCAAGATCGATCTCTTCCGGGACGACATCTTCGTCTTCACTCCCAAGGGCGAGTTGAAACAGTTGGCCAAGGGGTCCACTCCTCTGGATTTCGCCTACGCGGTGCACAGCGAGGTAGGTCACCACTGCGTGGGCGCCAAGGTGGACGGGAAGATGGTGCCGTTGAACACCAGCCTCTCCAGCGGGCAGGAGGTGGAGATCATCAGCTCGCCGCACCAGGTGCCCTCCCAGGACTGGCTGAAGGTCGTCAAGACCACCAGGGCGCGAAGCAAGATCAGGCATTGGTTAAGGCAGAAGAGATATGAGGAGAGCGTGAGTCTGGGGAAGGAGATTCTGGAGAGAGAACTCAAGAAGCACCACCTCAAGATGCCGCCCGAACAGGAGGTCTCCGATCTGGCCATGGGGTTGAATTTCAACGACTCGGAGGCCATGTTTTTCGCTCTGGGGAACGGCACGACTTCGGTCAAGCACATCCTGGGTAAATTGATCCCTCCCGAAAAAGAGAAGGAGTCCGAAACTTCGGTCATACGGAAGTTCGTAGAAAAAGCCAGGGGCGGGGCCAAAGGGATACGGATCGGCGGGATGGGTGACATGATGTTCCATTACGGGCAGTGCTGCCAGCCCGTGCCGGGGGAGAAGGTGGTGGGGTTCGTAACCCGGGGGCGGGGGGTTTCCATCCATCGCTCGGACTGCCCCAATGCTCTGAAGATGTTGACCGAGGAAGACAGAAAGGTGGAGGTGACCTGGGACACCGGAAAGGACCAGTCCTTCCTGGTGAAGTTGGACATCCTGGTGCAGGATCGGAAGAACATACTGCGAGATGTTACTCAGGCCATATCGGACGCAGACACCAACGTGCGGGCGGCCGAGATAAGAGGCCACGAAACCACTCCCACAGGCAGCTTCATAGTCGAGGTGAAGAACATCAGCCACCTGAACAAGACCCTGAAGAAGATCAGAAGGGTCAAAGGGGTCATTGAGGTCGGAAGGTCCAAGGGTATGGGGCAGGTTGAGGAAACGGAAAAAGATGAAGCCAAGTAACTTGGTGATCAGGCAGAGCGAGGGCATCAGGTGGCTCTCCTTTCCTCCCCTGGATGCTTTTCCTTTCGTTCTTCACGGCTTGACGATCAAAGGCCGAAATCCCGCTTCCAACGGAGACAGGAAGGCGACGGCAAAACTGCTGAAGAAGGTTGGCCGGCCGAAGGCCAGGGTCGTATCGCTTTCCCAGATGCACCGGGACCAATGTGTGGCTGTCACCGCGGGGGATAAGCTGCAAAGGAGTTACTCAGGGGACGCCGTGCTGACCGATCGGAACGACGTCTTGGTCTCGGTGAGGATGGCCGATTGCCTCCCCGTTTTCATGGTCAATCCGAAAAGGAGAATCATAGGTATGATCCATGCTGGCTGGCGCGGGACGCTTTTGGGTATTGCCCGAAGGACCATCAGAAAAGCAGAGGACCGCTTCGGCTGCCGGCCGGGCGACTTCACGCTGCTGTTTGGCCCTTGCATCCGGAGCTGCTGTTATCGCGTGTCGGACCGGGTGGCAGTCCTGTTCGATGAAGAGTGCGTGAGTCGCCGGCGCGACGGAGCACCCATGCTAAATCTGGTTCAGGCCAACCTGAAACAATTCACCGACTGCGGGGTAAAAGAGGATAAGATATTCGTGGTCGGCGGTTGCACCTTTTGCGACAAGGATTTATTCTGCTCGTACCGGCGGGATAAGGAGAATGCCGGGAGGATGATTGGATATCTGGGACTGAAGTGACGGCGACTAGGGCGGCACTTATTTTAACCTGAATCTCAGAGGCGGTTATCATGAAGAGGTTCTTCTTTTTGTGTGCTTTTATGTTCCTGTTATTCTGCAACCAGGCCTGGGGCGTGACCGGCTTGGGTTTTGGGGTCAGGGGCGGTATGATCAGTAATTATAAAAACGACAACCTGGATATTATCCCCACCCAAGACAAAGACTGGCTAAAAGAGATGCCGCTCTTTGGGGTGCATCTCAAAATCGGAACGCTGCGGGTGGTGCACTTCGAGGCGTCGATTGAGTATGCCTGGAAGGAGACTGAGATCGTGCTGAATGATTTCACCAAGACCGAATTCTCGATAAACGATCTCTCCATCAACGCCACGGCCAAGTACATCTTTGCCGTCCCGGTCCTGAAGCCGTATGCAGGAGCGGGCCTGGGGGTGCACAGGCTGGTATACGGTATCTCCATAGGAGAAGAGTTTATACCTATTCCCGAGGATCAGAACAAGATCGGTTTTCACGTGGTGGGCGGGCTTCTTCTGTCATTTCCTGCCTCCCCCGTAGAGTTCTTCGCCGAGGCGAGATACACGACCATACAGACCGCAGGTGAGGCCACCCGTTACAGCACCATCCTGGGCGGCCTTACCTTCAACCTGCCCTGATGATTTTTGAATCTCCGCCTCCAGCTTACTCTTTTCAGGCCAAGCCCTCAGACGAGGTGCTGCATTGGCCGGGAAGTTGCGGTTAGAGAGTTTTTCGGGACCATTGGCAGCCGGGCTTGACAAACCAGGAGGAGTATGTTATAATCGGAAAGATCAGGACCCGGTCATAGGAGGATGACGATGAAGAAAACTCTTCTGATAACGATAGTGTTGAGCCTTATTTGGACATGTTCTGCTTCGGCCCAGTTTCTGGGTCAGCTTGCCCCGGCACCGACGGTCAATGAGGGAGAGGCCCTGCTGGGGGCGTACCTGGGTGTCTACGAGGACGCTTTCTCCGTATTCGGACAGGTCCGTTACGGGGTGATCAAGTATTTCGATTTGGGTCTCAAAATGGGCATGATCGACTGGAGCCCGGGCTACGGCGCCAGCAACACCGGCCTTACCATGGGCGGCGACATCAAATACTGGTTTATGGATCAACGAACCGGCGACCCGCTGGACGTTTCGGTGGGAGCAGGGAGCGAGTACCTGGACGTGCAGGATTACAGCTTGGTCTCCGCGGGGGTAAACATCATCGCCTCTTACCAGATCACTTATCTGGAAGGCAAGACCGTCAGCCCGTATGGCCGTTTGAACGTGCGGTGGGAGAAACACAGCTACAACAGCCCGAGGGTTCGACCGCTCGGCTGGGAGAATGGGGATGGGAGCGAGAGTGACACGGATGTGGCCCTGGCCCTGGGGGCGGGACTGCAACTGCGGTCGGATCTGCTCTTGGTCGGAGAATTGCAGATAGACGACAACGTGGGCTTCATCGGTGGAGTGAGTTACAGCGTATTCTAGAACCCCTTGGTGAGAAGACCGAAACAAGCTCTGCACAGCCAGGGCTTTCTTTTGAAGGGTCCGGTGCTTCAGACCGCACGTGAGTGAGGGATTTCTTGACCCTGCTGGAAGCCATCATCCTGGGAATCGTTCAGGGCCTGACCGAATTTCTTCCCATCTCAAGTTCCGGGCACCTGGTCATAAGCGAGTTTCTCCTGAAAGTCAGGTTCGACGATATCAGCTTCGAGGTCTTTCTTCACTTCGGGACCTTCCTTTCGGTGGTTGTGATTTTCAGACGCAAGATATGGTCGATGGCCGAAGCCGTCTGGCTCAAAGCCAGATCGGTTTTCCCCGGTGAGTCGGCAGCAGGGGATTCCGATGATTTGCATTTGGCCTGGATGATTGCCGTCGGGTCGCTGCCGGCCGGGCTGGCCGGACTTCTGCTCAAGAGTTACGTGGAAGCGAGTTTCTCCTCGCTCCTCTTGGTTTCCCTCATGTTATTGTTCACCGGAACCACTCTGTTTCTGACCCGTTACTTCAAGGGCAGACGTCTGAGGCTCGGGTGGGGCGACGCGTTGCTGGTGGGTCTCTCGCAGGCCTTAGCCATGCTTCCCGGCGTCTCCCGTTCCGGTCTCACCATAAGCACGGCCATTTTCGCCCGGGTGGAGAGGTCGAGGGCGGCAGAGTTTTCCTTTCTTCTCTCCCTCCCCGCCATCCTGGGAGCCTCGCTGGTGGAGTTGAGAGAGGTAACAGGTCATGCCAATCCGGGCGGCGATCTGGCCGTCTGCTTGGCCGGTGCGGCAACAGCTTTCGGCGTCGGGTATCTGGCCATCAAGTTTCTCTTGAATGTAATCAGGAAGGGGAAGTTCCAGTATTTCGCGTACTACTGCTTTGCTGTGGGGATTGTCTTCCTGATTATCTCAGGATGAACAACGCCTGACGGTGTCTCGGCGCGAGGCACGTCCGGTTGGGCGGACCAAAAGAGCAGGCTCAAGCCATGCCCAAAGAGATAAAGAATATCCTGATCATCCGTCTCAGCTCCCTGGGGGATGTCATCCTCACCACCCCGGTGATTGCCGCGCTGAAGGCCAGATTCCCAGATTCGGAGCTTTTCTTTCTGACCAAGGCTCGATATGCCGACCTGCTGAGAAACGACCCGCGGATCTCTTCTCTGGTGGAGTTTGATCCCGTGGAGAGACATAAAGGCGTCTCCGGCTTGATGAGGTTGATCTCCCAACTGCGATCTTACCGTTTCGATCTGCTGATCGATCTTCACGCCAATCTGCGGAGCTTCCTCCTTCGCCACCTGGTCGGATCAAGAGTCAAGCTGAGATACCGCAAGCGCTGGCTGCGCCGGTGGTCGATGGTTCATCTTAAATTCCTGAAAGCCAAACCGCTCCGCACCCTGGATTCCTACCTGGAACCGTTGCAGCGACTGGGTGTCGAGGCGTCAGAGCAAAATCCGCTGATCTTCGTGAGTCGGGACGATCTGGAATTCTCGAATCATTTTCTGCTTGAACGGCAGGTCGGAAAGGATGATATTGTGGTGGGAGTGCATCCGGGAGCGAAGTGGGAGACCAAGCGGTGGGATACGGAGAGATTCGCCCGGGTCTGCCGCAGCCTGGCTGAAAAGCCGGGTTACAGAATCATGTTGCTGGGCGATGCAGAAGAAGCCAAGCTCGTTGAACAGGTTGGGAGTAACGTTCCGGCGGACCGGATAGTCAGGGCGGTCGGTTTGCCTCTGGGGAGGGTCATGAGTCTGATCAGGCGTTGCGATTGCCTGATTACCAACGATTCGGGACCAATGCACATCGCATCGGCTTTACAGGTGCCGGTGGTGGCGATATTCGGCCCCACCCACCCCAAGCTGGGTTTTGCCCCGGTCGGCTCACCTAGCACGGTGCTCTGCGCGGACGTGAAATGCAGTCCCTGCAGCCTGCACGGTGAGAAGAGGTGCAGCAAGAAATCCAGATTCTGCATGGATCTTATTGAACCTGAGATGGTGATGGAAGCGGTGGAGAATCTGCTTCAGCAGAATGAGTCTATTCCGAGGGAAGCCTGATTGAAAAAGATACTTTCACTTATGCCACTCGTCCTTCTGTGCTGGTCGACGGCATTTCCTCAGCCGCGCTGCTCTGCAGAAACATCGGGCTCAGCCTCATTTGACCTGCGAGGAGAAGGGGAGATGTCTGATTCGGTTTCTGCGACCGACTCCGGGAAAAGCGCGGAGGAGGACGGATTCAGGGAGGAAGTAGCAAGCCGTTTCTCTCCAGCGAGCGCAGTCACCTCCGAGGATATCGAGAATTCCACTGCGGAGAGCGTCGGCCAACTTCTCCGGATGAGAAGCCTGGTGGACGTAGTCACGATGGGGTCGTGGTGGCAGCCTGAGATGGCTTCCTTCTGCGGCAACATTCGAGGGACTGGCATCTTCGTGGACGGTAACTCGCACAGGCAACAGGATCTCTACTTCCCCCAGCATGGATATCTTGACTTGAACTCCCTGGCTCTCTCCAATCTCTCGGGAGTGGGTTTCCTGCCTCTGGGATTGACCGGCTTGTGGGGAGAAGCCGGGGGAACTCCCGGCATCGACCTGGTCACCAGAGACTTCGATGGAAGCCGGCCGCATTCAGAAGCGGCCACCAGCAGAGGGCCCGACGGCACCTACAGAACGAGGGTCGAGCTGGGAAGAGGACTTACCTCCCGGGCCAGGTTTGACCTTACCGCGGAGTTAAGAGAATCAGACGGCCGTCTGGTCAACTCCGACTACGATGGTTCCTACCTCTGGGGGAAAAGCACCGTAAACCTGGCCGGGAGAATGCATCTCCGGCTTAGCGGCTATCAATACAGGACCAAGATGGGGCTCCCCCTTTTCCCGGACGCGCGTCTTCGTGACCTCAGAAAAAGGGTCTATAACTGGGGAGCAGTCGGCTCGCTGGTCACGCAGAGAGAAAAGAGGTCTTTCTGGACTTTGAGTCTGCGATACGACAGCCGCAGCCAAGAGATAAAGAGCGCATCATATGCCTTCGAAGAAAAGAAGATCGAGGAAGACTTTGGCCTGACCGCGACCCACACCCGGATGTTCGGCGACAGGCATCACCTGGAGATCGAGGGACAGGCCGAGAGGAGAAGCCTCGAATCGCTGAGCACGAAGAACGCGATTTATGGAGGCCGTTTTTCAATTACGGATCTGATTGAGGTGCGTCCCGCTACCAGGCTGCTTCTGGGCTCCAGCCTGCGCAAGGAAGAAGGGTTGGACGCCGGCATTTCCGCGTGTGCCGGTGTGTCCCATAGAGTCGCGGAGGAGGTCAAGCTGTTTGCCATTCTGGGAAGGTCTGCAGGCCGTCCCGCTCTGATGGATAGACATTGGCCTGCTGTTTCCCTGGCTCTGAAAGATGTTGCCGTGGACTATGTCGAACAAGGAAACAGTGAACTCAAGGCGCAGGAGCATCTCACGGTGGACTTGGGAGCGACCGCGCAGAGGGGAAGCCACCAGATAAGCGCCTACCTGTTTGGCTCGAAGGTCAATGATTTCATCTCCTGGTCAAATGTGGATACGAACTTGTGCTTCGGACACTTCCAGCCGGTCAACTCAGAGGCGGAGATCTGGGGAGCCAACTTAGACCTGCGACTTGAGTTTTTCGATCACCTGAGCTCGTACATCTCGTACACCCATAAGCGAAGCAAGGATTCGAACAGAAAAACGCGACTGCCGCTTTCACCCGATCACTCCCTCTTCGCCTACCTGCAGTTTGAAGACCAGTTTCTGAAGAAGGAGATCGGGGTCAAGGTGAGACTGGAGACCAATCTTCTCTCCGAACGATTCATGGACGAATACGAGCGGGACCAGGAGCCGAGCGTAGCCATATCAAATGGAAAGATAACCTTTCGCTTCCTGGATTTTCACTTCCAGTATGTGGTTCGCAACATAACGGACCAGGTCTACCGGTCGATGGGCGATTACCACATGCCCGGGAGAAGCTTCTGGTGGGGAATCTATTGGGAGTTCTTTGACTGAACCTCAAGGTCGCAGAGTCGCGCTGCGACCGCGAGTTGCGAAGTTGCCCGATTCATCGGGCTGGAGCGATCGGAGTTTATCTGATCCGTAGTCGGAAGTGTTTGTAACCAGCGAACAGCCGGAGGAGAGGAAAAAAATGAAAAGGGAACAAGCTTTGGATCTGGTGAAATCGAAGGTGAAGGGAAAGAACCTGGTCAAGCACATGCTGGCGGTAGAGGCTATCATGAAAAGGGTGGCCGAACACTTTGGCGAAGACGTGGAGATGTGGAGCATGACCGGCCTTCTGCACGATTTGGACTACGATGAGACGGTCGACGACTTCGACCGGCATTCCCTTTTGGCCTGTGAATGGCTGAAAGATTACGATCTGGACGAGCGAGTACTATATGCCATCAAGTCTCACCCTCGAAAGGTTGAGCCGCAGTCCAAGATGGACTGGACGCTCTTTGCCGCCGATCCGCTGAGCGGTCTGATAGTTGCCGCCGCACTGATGCATCCAAGCAAGAAGCTCAAACAGGTCAGCGTGGAGTTCGTCCTGAACAGATTCAAGGAGAAGAGATTCGCGGCCGGGGCAAACAGGGAAGATATCAAGGCCTGTGAGAAGATCGGATTATCTCTGGAGGAATTCGTGAGGCTGGCTCTGGAGGGAATGCAGCGCATTGACGGAGAATTGGGGTTATAGGTTGGACGACCGCAGCTCAGTCTGCCGACTCGCTGCCTCCAGTAAGACGCCTCAGCCGCGCATCCTGGAGAGTTCGGCTACCTTATGTGCCTGGAGGTAAAAGTGTCATCATAGCGTAGGGCATTCAGCCCTGCGATTGATCCGTGCCGGCTATGAGGAATCTCCCGATCAAACAGCTTTTGCCGATTCTGCTACTCCTGTCCTTCCTGACGCCTCCTTCTTGGGGCCAGACCGACTGTGATGTCTCCGTGGCTTTTCATTCTCCTCAGCCTGACACTCTTCGGATCGTTGACAAATGGTTGGCCAAGGATAAGGCGGAACACCTGGTGGTGAGCGCGTTTCTGACCGGTGTTTCCTGTAGCATTTTCCGCGACTTCTATCGTAACAGTGAGGAATCCTCCATGTACCTCTCCGCCGGACTGACGCTCGGCTTGGGTTTGGGAAAGGAGTTTCATGATCGGAGAACTCCTCAAGGGAGATTCAGCTACAAAGACTTGGCCGCAGACATCCTGGGTATCGGTTTGGGGTTGTGGTTTGCGACGCGATAAGAGAGTAGTTCATTAAAAGAAGTCCCCTGGATTCGGGGGGCTGTCCGGCCGGAGATCTGAGATTCTGAAGCGCTCTCCTTCGGACCGCCCTCTCCGTTTCATACCGAGAGCGTGAAGAAACAAGAAAGACACCTAACCTCCTCGCGCACGTCTATGAGCGATCTGTCGTCCCAAAAGCGAAAAGCCGTCGCCGGCTGGGCCATCTACGATTTCGCCAACACCATCTTCTCCATGAACATCGTCACCATGTACTTCGCCCAGTGGCTGGTGGTAGACAACGGGGTGGAAGACATCTATTACAGCATCAGCTATGCTCTCTCCATGTTGCTGGTTGCCGCGACCATGCCCGCTCTGGGTGCCGTCTCCGACGCCAAGGGAAGGCGAATGCCCTCCCTGGCAACCCTGACCGGCGGATGTGTCCTGGCGACTTTTCTCTTGGGGATCACCAGCGGCCTGATGGACGGGGTGGCCTCAAAGGTCTTGGTGGCTCTGATCCTGTTTGCCTCGGCCAACTACTGTTTTGAGGGTGGGCTGGTCTTCTACAACGCTCTTCTCCCTCAGGTCAGCACCCCGAAGAACGTCGGCAAGGTCTCGGGTTGGGGGGTGGCGCTGGGATACGTCGGAGCCATCGCCGGGCTGCTTCTGGTCAAGCCCTTTGTGGACGGTCACATCTTCGGTCTGGAACTCCCTTTCAGCCGGGGAGGAAGACAAAGCGCATTCATTCCCACGGCTATTCTTTTTCTTCTGTTCAGTCTGCCCATATTCCTGTGGGTCAAGGATCGGGTGCCAACGAGTCTGGAAAAGATCAATATCAGAGAGGCGTTCAGGCGGGTTTGGGAAGGGGTAGCCAACTCCAGGAAATTCCCCGGCGTGAGGAGATTTCTGGTAGCCTACTATTTCTTCTCGGATGCCATCGCCACCGTGGTCATTTTCATGGCGGTCTACGCCCAGGTGGTGATGGGTCTTCCCGATTCGGTCAAAATCTGGTTCTTTATCGTGGCCACCAGCTTTGCGGTCATCGGGTCGTTTTTGTGCGGATACGTCACCGATTGGATCGGCCCCAAGAAAGCATTGATCCTCGCCGTCTTGGGCTGGATATTCTCACTATTGGTGATCGTTCTTACGGCCAACAAGACGGTCTTCTGGGCCGTGGCCCCGTTGATAGGCATCTGCCTCGGATCCACCTGGACGGCTTCTCGTCCCCTTCTGACCGGTCTGGTGCCGCGAGAAACCTTAGGTCAGTTTTTCGGACTGTATGCGCTCTCCGGAAAGGTTGCCGCGGTGGCCGGACCGATTCTCTGGGGGGCAGCGGTTCTGTACCTCAAAGCCGACAATCTGCTGGTCAACAGCCTGATCTCACTCTTCGCGAGCGCCGGTCTCGTCCTCTCCCCACAGACGATTTCGACTATTCAGTATCGCTTTGCCGTCGGGATTCTGATCTTGATGATGGTGCTGGGTTTTGTTATATTGCTCAAGGTTCCGGACAGGTTCGAGAAGAGAAACCTCGGCCCAAAAAGTTAAGAGGGTTCCCATTCGAAGGAGCGGTTTTGTCCCTTCCAGAGAGTAAACCGGGCTGGCATGAGTACGTGGGGGTCACCCACATCCATTCAACCGACTCGGACGGCAGCAAATCGGTCGAGGAGATAATCGAGATCGGGCAGAAACTCAGGTTGGATTTTCTTCTGTTCGCCGATCACATGACCTTGAATTCGCTTCATCTGGGTCTGGAGGGATGGCACGGAGAGAGCTTCGTGCTCATCGGATACGAGATACACGATCCGGGCAACATAAACCATTTTCTGGCCTTCGACGTAAACGAGGTCCTGCCCGGGGAGCTCACCGCCGCAGAATATGTTGCCGCCGTCAAACGGATGGGTGGACTGGGAATCATCGCACACCCGGACGAGAGCCGAGACCTACCCCAGTTTCCGCCCTTTCCCTGGACCGCCTGGGACGCAAAAGGCTTCGACGGAATCGAGATATGGAATCAGATGTCGGAGTGGATGGAGGGGGTCAACCGGTTCAATCAACTAAAGATGTTTCTTTCTCCCCGCAGGTATCTGACCAGCCCCACCGTCAAGACTTTGAGAATATGGGATGAGTTGAACAGGGAAAGGAAGGTGTGTGGAATCAGCGGAGTTGACGTGCATGCCCATCCCTATAAGCTGGGCCCCTTTACCTTGATAATCTTTCCCTACAAAGTCCAGTTTCAGTCTCTGCGGACGCACCTGCTTCTCGAGGAGCCCCTCTCTCGAGATAATGAACAGGCCAAGAGGCAAGTGATCGAGGCCATCAGAGGTTGCCATCTCTTCATATCCAATCATCGCCGGGGGGACGCCAGGGGGTTTTCATTCTACGCTGAAAGTGCCGGCAGATTCGCCAGAGCGGGCGACAGCGTTTCACTGAAAGACGGGGTGAGAATACAGGTGCGCACTCCCCGGGAATGTAAGATCAGGCTTCTCTGTGACGGCAGTTTGATGTCAGAGAAGAAGGGGAGATCTCTGGAGCACCACCCGGTTGACCAGCCGGGCAATTACCGGGTGGAAGCGTACAGGGGCAAAAAGGGCTGGATCTTCTCCAATCACATTCGTGCTGTGAGTTGACCCCATCCTCCTCCGCGCGAGCAAGGATGAACTGCTCGCAACGCAGGGGATCATACTTCGAGTCAGAGTATTCCTGGATGAAGACGGCTCGGGATCAGACCCGCAGTTGCCCGCAGGCGCCCAGGATATCTTCGCCCTTGCTTCGTCTTAAGGTGACCGCGGGAGCGCGGGGATAGAGATAGTCCCGGAAAGCCAATATCCTCTCCTCGGAAGGCCGGTCATAAGGCAGACCGTCGACGGGGTTGTAGGGAATCAAATTGATCTTGCAGCGAATGCCCTTGACCAGCTTGGAGAGCGCCAGGGCGTCCTTTTCCGAGTCGTTGACGTCTCTGATCAGAACGTACTCGAAGGTGACCCCTCTTTTCGTCTTCTTCCCAAAGGCCTTCACCGCCGCAAGCACCTCCTTGATCGGATGCTTTTTGTTGATCGGCATGAGCTTGGTTCTCTTGGCATCCGTGGGAGCGTTCAAGGATATGGCCAGTTTGAGCTTGAGGTTCTCGTCGGCCAGTTTCTCGATCATGGCAGGGATACCCACAGTGGACACGGTGATCCTCTTCGCCGCAAACGAGAGGCCCATCTCGTTGTTCATTATCCTTATGGCCCTGAGCACCTCATCATAATTGAGGAGGGGTTCTCCCATCCCCATCAGCACCACATGGTTGACGCGGTTGTCGCGCAGCGCAATGATCTGGTCGACGATCTCGCCGGCGGTCAAGCTCCTCTTGCAGCCCATCTGGCCGGTGGCGCAGAAGGTGCAGCCAAGCGGGCACCCCACCTGGGTGGAGACGCACGCGGTAACCCGATCCGCTTCCCACATCAGGACCGTCTCGACCTTCTCCCCATCCGACAGCTTGAAGAGGAATTTCTCGGAGAGATCCTTCTGTGAGACCTGCCTTTTGACCAACTCGACCCCGTTTATGGTGGCAATCCGGCCAAGCTTATCCCTGAGATCCTTGGATAGCTCGGTCATCTCGGAAAAATCGCTGGCGCCCCTGGCGTAAATCCAGGAGGCCAGCTGTCTGGCCTTATATCTCTTCTCTCCCAGTTCCCCGAGCAGTCCTTCAAAGTCGGCTATCCACATCCCCTTCAGATTCATCTTTCCGGTCTTCCCAGATACAGAGGGTTTCTCCTTATCCATTTTTCGATCTCCCCATGGGCCTGATTGATTACCTTATTTATCGGCGAATCGAATGAATCTCGCCGGTACCTCCTTCGTTAAAACAACTAAATCCATGTCATAGAACTTGATTCCCTCCTCGTGTGCTTCCCTTGCTTTTACGGTGAAAACGATCGGCTTCTTGGATTTCCTATGGCCCAGTTGAAAGGCCTCTTCAGTAGTCTTGCTGAGGTGCACGTATTTCCTTTTCATGGGCTTGACACCCTCTTCAAGAATCGAATCCTTCATGGCGGGGCTGGTTCCGTGAAAAAGAAGCTCGGGCGGCTGGCAGGGTTGGGCATCAAGCTTCACGTCGATGGAATGTCCATACCTGGCCCTGATACTCTCCCCCCGGATTTCAAACCGGCGCTTGGGACAATCCTGTACCGCCCTCTTTAGATCGGAAGTATCCAGTTCGCCGTAGCGATCCCCCAAGACGCCGAGAAGATCCTGCACCGCGACAAAGCCGTATGAATCCGGCTCCAATCCAAACTTCTGTGGGTCGTGCCGCAAGATGTAACACATGAATTTAGATAAACGCATTAATCACCGGAATCCCGTTTTTGCCTTCGAAATGCGGCTTCAACTGAAAGTCAAGTTCCTGAAAACTATAGGCAATTATCCTTATCTTGTCAACACTAAAATCAAAATAGAGGATTATACTAACTGACCGAATTCCATAGGGAAAGTTGTCCGAGTAAACCTCTCTCACAAGTAAGGCCGATAGGGTAACTCCTTACTTTGTTGCGGCAGTGCCCTGGCTGGCTAGGCCCAATATCTCCAACCTTACGCCAGGCATTCCAGTACCCGCCGCTCGGTCCGGACCATGCAAAGTGTGAGAGGGTAAGATTTCATCTAACCGAACTCGGCTTTGCTCGTATTGAGTAGACAGGCACGGCATTTCGGGAATTGCCTGCAGAAAACGTAGGGACGCGGCATAATGTGGTCCGGTGAACACAACGAGGCCCTCATCTTAGACCACCCCAACAGCATTACAGATCACCCGGGGCTCAAGAGGTTTCTGTAAGAGTAGACGGTACAATAACATAATGAGACATTCGCTGAAGACCGGTCTTAGTTTCGGCTTGACGTCGGGGATAATCACCACCCTGGGGCTTATGGTGGGCCTGCATTCCGGCACCGGTTCGAGGCTGGTGGTCATCGGCGGCATTTTGACCATCGCTATAGCTGATGCCTTCTCCGATGCTTTGGGCATTCACGTCTCCGAGGAGTCAGAGAACAGACACACAACCAGGGAAATCTGGGAGTCGACGGTCTTTACCTTCTTGTCTAAATTTGTGTTTGCCTTAACCTTCATAGTTCCTATTCTTCTGTTCCCTCTCGGGACCGCCATCGTTGTGAGCGTAATCTGGGGGCTGTCCATGCTGGCAATCTTTAGTTACTACATTGCCAGAGAGCAAAAGGAAAAACCCTGGAAGGCAATTGGCGAACATCTGCTCATCGCCGTGCTGGTGATTGTAATAACACACTACGTTGGTCATTGGATCGGGTCGACGTTTGGATGATCGCTTCTGCAGCACAGCAAGAGCATTAGAACAGGGACGACTGACTGGCTAAACTGGGCTTTATAGAGTTCTTTTTCTTTTCTTCTTTGATCCCTCCCGCTTGCTGGGATTGTGTACGCCGGCAGGCTGCAAACTGCGAAACTGGCGAAACAGGGCTTTCAGGGGTTTCTGAGGTTCATTTTTGTTTTTTTCTTAAACTCCAGCAAGCAGAATGTTGGGTAACTCCACCGCCTTTAGGATAAACCATACGCTTCATCACTTTGGCGGCATCGCCCGGGCGGGCGTCCTTCTGGACGCAACCCGACCTGCCGACTTCGGTGTCAATTGAATGGTTCATATCGAATCTCTTTTCCGCATATTTGGGAGAGCATTCAATTGACTGCATGGCTCGCCAGGACAAGGGAGTTTGGGGGCGAGCGGAAAATAATATATGCTCTCCTATAAACACTCGAGCTTTCTGCATCACCACAGAAGTTGTGGGATATTTGATCTTTGTGGAAAGAGAGGATAATGGGCAGATGCAAGATCGTTTGCAGGCCAACCATCAAGAGGGGTGGTTGACAATCTCTGATGCATCGGCATTAGGAAATGCCGATGCCTTAAGCTTCGGGAATTCCTATTCCCGAAGCATCAGAAGCGAATTATGAAAGCTTGGTCTGTTACCAAAGCATACTTTCACGAATCATTCTTCACCCTCAGTTGATGGAGGGGTAATGGTATAGCCGAGCTGCCTTAACATAGTCGCATCGTTATAATAGATCAATCTCTCAACAATTTTTCCATTAACCACGCGGAGAATACCGACCCCCTCCGCCCGCACCTTTTTGCCTGTGGGTGGAATATCGCCGGTAGTACCCGTGTTTGTACCGGTAATTACCCAGCGCCACACAATCTTGTCATTTTTTACGATTAACTCCTCGACAGTAACGTTGAAGTCGGGGTAACTAGTTCGTATATTAGTAATCCCCTCCTTAAAAGCGTCAATACCCACAATGTCTTCGGAGATATCGGCAGTGTGTTCCACATAATCAGGGGAAATAATCTCATCGGCCAAGGCCAGGTTGCCCTCATTCCAAATTTCAGAATCTTTTTCAACAAGGGCTTTCGCTTCTTCTTCAGTGATACCCTCAGGAGCTTCTTCTGTCACCTGCTTTCTGCAACTAAAGGCAAAGCAAACCAACAGGATGAGAGGAATAATCATGGTCAATTGAAGCAGTGATTTTTTCATTTTTATCTCCTTTACTGGTATAGACCAGTGTTTAAATTTTGATGAATCTCCCAATACAGCACTGGTGATTCAATTATGAATTACGTTCATAAAATGTCTTTGGATATCACCTCCTTCATTATTTGGTTGTTGAACTTACGAGCTGCCTAACTGTTGTTATATGGTTTCTTCATATCACCTTTGTGCCACTTTCCTGCCCCATAGGACACCCGTGTGCGTTGTTACGTAAGTTCTTTGCTGCCAATAAACTGAAGTCATTCCTCGGGTATCTTCGGTGTGTTATGTGTTTTCTGCACAAGACTCCATTGCCCTCCTCTTACAAGACGTCGGCCCGGCTACGAACTCCCTTCCCGCCGCGGTTCAGAACGTGAGTATAAATCATCGTCGTTTTCACGTCCTTATGCCCCAACAGCTCCTGCCCGGTGCGGATGTCGTAACCGGCCTCACAGCGGAAACGTGCGCTTGACCGTTGCTTCTAATTGAGCATTTCTGAGATGCATTAGTTTTCTCGCTTCCCCCCAAATCGCCCGCACCATTCACTCGCCAACCCGAGATACCCCTGGATATATTGCTTGTAACCCGACTTCCGGGGAAATCCATTCTATTGATATTGTTCATTATAATCACTTATGCAACCTTGTCAACTACTTTCTAAATTACTTTTTGGATTCGTTGTGCGCATTTGGACAATCTGCTTCCGGAGGCCGGATTAGGGAACACCAAGGCAAAGCAGAGACTACTGGCCACATTGGCGGTAGCGCAGGAGGGCAAAAGGAAAACAAAAAGGCGCCGGATAATGCATCCGACGCCTTATCGCCCTCCTTTACGAATTATCGTTCTACCACGGATCGCCGGGGAAAGGTTCCGGGCCGAACCTGTAGAGGTAGTTGATCAGATAGAGCACGTCCTCGATGTCTATGATCCTGTCCGGAATGAGGTTGTTTATATCCGCCGAGATGGGATGGGGCGGAGCTGGTCCGAACTTGTATATGTAGTTGACCAGATATACCACGTCCGAGATGTCTATCAGCACGCCGTCAAAGGTCACGTCTCCCGGCCAGTAGGGGAGCACCGGGAACTCACCGGACACGTATTGCGGGCAATAGCCCTCCGGCTCGGTGGTGGTGAAGAGCAGACGATTGATCGGCGGCATGAAGACGGAGTCAATCTGCACCAGGCCGGTCATGTCGGTTAGAGTGAAGCAGAGCGTGGTGAAGAGTCCCTGTGTCGGCGGAATGGGAGGATCGTGTAACGGAATCAAACCGACGAGTAACTCGTTCATTGTCGTGTCCACACTTGGAGTGATTATCCTGATCGAATCCGGGAACACCGTCTCTCTGAAGGTTATCGAGTCAAAATGGGCCGGCCCTGACCAGCTTAAGGGGAGGACTATTGCTCCCACCGAGTCGTCGCTGGCCACGCGGAGGTGAGCGTAGAACAACCCTGGGCCGCTGGGCAGAGGATAGTAAGCGAACTGGGGGTAGAACGACACTGAATCGGGGGCGTCCGGGTCGTTGGGATCCTGCTCGCAGACTAAGTGGAAGTGACCCTGGCGGTACTGGGGGGTGTAGGTGACCGAATCCTCCCGCATGAAGAGAAGATGCTCCTCGGGAAGAGGCGAGTTGGCCACCGTGTCGATGAAGAGGAAACCGGTGTCGCTGGTGGAGAAATAGAACTTGGCTAGCATGCCCCTGCCGTCGGGGATGGGCTGCTGCTTGCCCACGGAGGCAGTGATTAGGACTTTCTGGTTGGGGTTGTCGATGGTCACGGTCCTGTCGAAAAGATAGGCTATCCTGCTTCCGAAGAAGCTGACCGAGTCCATCTGGACCGGTCCGGTCCAGGCCAACGGCACCTGCAGCCCGATGAAGGGGGTGTCATTCCTGAAATACACGGGCATCACAACTTCACCCGGTTCCGGGGGACAGGGGACCAAGAAGCCCTTCGATTTAAAGAGTACAGAATCTGGTCCGTAAGGGTCGTTGGGATCCTGATCCGCAAGGCACGAGCCTGTCAGGGCGAACGAACACATCAGGACTGTCAACATTAGAACCAGAGCACCCTTGTTCATATTACCCTCCTCCCACAGGTAGGCTTAGGCTGTACAGAGTAACCCTCGTGATACTCGGTTGTCGATGATTTGGCACTCTTTCAGTCTTCCAGAGTAAACCTCTATTTCCAATATAAACTCAACAACCTGATAGTCAAGAGAAATCTCCGGTTTGTGGGCCAATTCGCCCGGACCGGCCGGGCCGGATCGCATCCGGCAAGCGGCTTAAAAAATTGATTTTTTGTTTGCTTCTCCGATCCGAATTTGTTATATTTTTCACAAGCGTTACTGGATCAATGTAGATTTGAAGGTGAGTTACAAAACAAAAAGCAACAACTTCGGAGGTGACGTATGACGTTTGACGAAAGACTGAAAAACGTTTCCGTGATCGGAGCAGCGGGCAAAATGGGGAGCGGCATCGCGCTCCTTCTGGCACAGGAGATGGCCAGGTTGAAGGCCCTGCCCGAGAACAAGGACGCGGTCTATCGCCTGCACCTGATCGACATAAACGAGGCGGCCCTGGACGGGCTTCAGAAATACCTGAAGGCCCAATTGGTCAAGGCCGGAGAGAAGGCCACGGTGATGCTGCGAGAGCTGTACAAGGACCGCGCAGAGCTGGTGGAGAACTACGACATCATCGACGCCTTCGTGGACGAAGCCATGTCGGTGCTCAGGTTGGGGACCGATCTGGGGGAGGTCAAGGATTCCAAGATGATCTTCGAGGCCATAGTGGAGGATAAGGACGTCAAGGTGAAGGTGCTCAGGGAAACCGAGAAGCTGGTGGACCCCGAGACCTACTACTTTACCAACACCTCCTCCATACCCATCAGCGTCTTGAACGAATCGGCCGAGCTTGGAGGGAGGGTGATAGGGTACCACTTCTACAATCCTCCTGCAGTACAGAGGCTGCTGGAGATGATCTCTCCCGAGGGCACCAAGCCGGAACTCAAGGAGATGGCCTTGGAACTGGCCAAACGGCTGCGCAAAAAGGTCGTGCCGGCCAACGATATCGCCGGGTTCATAGGTAACGGTCACTTCCTGCGCGACGGGTTGTATGCGATAAAGGAAGCCAAGAGACTGGCGGGAGAGCATACCCTGCCGGGCGCCCTTTACCTGATGAATAAAGTGAGCCAGGACCTGTTGATCCGGCCCATGGGTATACTGCAGCTTATCGACTACGTGGGCGTGGACGTGTACCAGTGCATCTCGGAGACCGTGGCCACATACATCAAGGGCGAAGACTTGAAAGACGACCTGCTGGTGCGGATGGTGGAGAAGAAGGTGTTGGGTGGGCAGTTTGCCGATGGAAGCCAGAAGGACGGTTTTCTGAAGTACGAGAAGAACCGTCCGGCCGGGGTCTACGACCTGGAGAAGGGCGAGTATAAGATGTTCGATCCCAAGGGCTGGAGCGGCGAGCTGGACAGGAAGCTGGGAGCCCACCCGGACGGGATCGCCCCCTGGCGCGCGCTCTTGATGGACCCCAAAAAGGAAGAGAAGCTGGCCGTATACTTTAAGAACTTGAACGCTTCCGACACCCCGGGCGCCAAGCTTGCGAAAGCTTATCTGAAAAGATCCAAAGAGATCGGCGAGCTTTTGGTGAAGACCAAAGTGGCGGAATCGGCCAAGGACGTGAATGCGGTTTTGCTGAACGGCTTCTACCACCTGTACGGGCCGATCAATGATTACGTCTAAAGATCGGTTGCGAAGCTGGGTTTGCGGTAGCGATGCTCGCATCAAGACTCTATAGCAGAAGCTGGTTGTCGCCAACTTCCGGCCTCGGTGGACCAGGCTCGACACGAGATCGGCCAACGACAAACGAGATGCGATAACGAATTGACTTAAGGAGGTTGTAGATGAAGAAGCTAAGAAAGCCTGTATATGCTTGTGCCGGCTACAATACGGTTTCCTTCGGTTCGGGCAGGAGAGAATTCCATCCCAAGAAGCCCCGGCCGGGATTAGAGGAATATATCAAGGAAGCCGGAAAGGGAGTGATCGATCAGATCAACGACGCCAACAACATCGACGAAGGCGTCATCGGCAACTTCATGGCGGCCAGGTTCAACCGGCAGGGCAACCTGCCCGGGTTCATTCCCTTCATCGATCCCGCCTTGGAGTACAAGCCCTGCACCAGGACGGAAGGCGCCTGCGGGTCGGGTGGCCTGGCTCTGTACACTGCCGTGAAGAGCGTATGCTCCGAGCTTTCCGACGTGGTACTGACCATGGGGGTGGAGGTACAGAACACGGTCAAGGCCATCTATGGGGCAGACATATTGGCGGGAGCAGGACACTACATGTCCCAGCGGAAAGAGGGAGCCGCCTACTTCTTCCCCGGTCAGTTCTCCGACAGAGCCGGCGCTTGCTACGAGAAGTTCGGCTACGACTACGTGAGAAAAGGGATGGCCCACTGGTATGCCAACGCCATCACCAACGCGCGAAAGAATCCCAAGGCCCAGGAGTACCACAACTCCATAGAGGATCTGGTGGCCGCGGGGATGACCCCGCCCAACCCCAAGGCCTTCTGCGAGCACATAAACGTGTATGATTGTTCCAAGGTCTCCGACGGCTGCTCGGCTTTGATCTTTGCCTCGGAGGAAGGTCTGGAGAAGATAGGCATTGGTAAGAAGGATTCGGTGGAGGTGGTGGGCCTGGGGCAGTCTCAGGCGGACGTGACCAAGCTCCCGGCGGATAAGACCAAACTCGCCACCACACGGAAGTCGGTGGAGAAGGCATACGAGATGGCGGGCATCGGCCCTAAGGACCTGGGATTTCTGGAAGTGCACGACTGCTTCACCATCGGCGGACTCCAGCATCTGGAGGCCACGGGAGCGGTGGGCTATGGAGAGGCCGCCCGCTTCGTGGCCGAAGGCAAGATAGCCATTAACGGAGAGATGCCCACCAATGCCACCGGCGGACTGGTCGGATTCGGTCATTACACCGGAGGAACCGGCGTCAGGCAGGCGGTGGACTGTCTGCACCAGCTAACCGGAAAGGCCGGTGACTGTCAGGTCGACATCAAGCCTGATCGCCCTTACGGTTTGCTGATTAGCATGGGCGGCAACGACCGGACCGTGACCTGCATGGTTTTCAAGAAAGCGGTTTGAGTCGATCACAGCTTGACCTTTTTTGATTATAGGATATCTGTTTCTTAGGACATCGGCATTTCCGACTCGGCCCATTCAGGCGGAGCGCTTGATCCTCCGCCTGACCAGTTGCGGACTTTGATAAAGGAATTTCGGCCCCTGAGCAGAGCCGGGAAGGCTCTGTTGCGCGAAGCGCTTTGGCTGAAAACACCAGCAAGGAGCGACCTATGGACTTTGAGCTTACCGAAGAGCAGAGAATGGTGAAGGAGGCGGCGGCCGATTTTGCCAAGAACAGCCTTCTTCCCAAAGCCGAGGAGTTTGACCAAAAGGAGGAGATCCCCCAGGAGATATACAAGGAGCTGGCCGGATTGGGCTACTTGGGCATGCTGCTTCCCGAGAAGTATGGCGGCTCCGATCTGGATTTCGTGAGCTACATCTGTGCCATGGAAGAGTTCGCCAAAGCCTGCGCCGCCCTGGAGATCGCCCTTTCGGTTCACAACTCCCTGGTGTGTGATGCAATCCTTCTGTTCGGGACCGAGGAGCAGAAAAACAAGCACCTCCCTGCACTGGCGCGCGGGGAGATGATCGGAGCGTATTCGCTTACCGAGCCGGGCTCGGGCACCGATGCAGGCAGCCTGAGAACCTCAGCAGTCCTGAAGGGAGATCACTACCTGGTCAACGGAACCAAGACCTTCGTGACCAACGGAGGGATCGCCGATCTCTTCGTGGTATTCGTCCTGACCAATCCGGAGGCCAAGTCAAAGGGCATCTCCTGCCTGTTAGTGAAAAAAGGGGCTGAAGGATTCTCCATCGGCGCCAAGGAGAAGAAGATGGGGATAAAGGGATCGGACACCAGGGAGCTTTCCTTTGCCGAGTCCAAGATCCCGAAGGAGAATCTGCTGGGTGAGGAGAACAAGGGATTCAGAGTCGCCCTGTCCCTTCTGAACTCTGGCAGGATAGGGGTGGGCGCGCAGTGCGTGGGAATCGCCCAGGCGGCCTTCGAGGAATCACTCAGATACTCCAAGGAACGGGTGCAGTTCGGTCAACCCATCTGCAATTTCCAGGCCATCAGCTTCAAGCTGGCGGACATGGCCACCCAGATAGATGCCGCAAGGCTCTTGGTCTACCGGGCGGCGCACATGAAGAGCAAAGGGGAGAAGTGCAACATCGAAGCGTCCATGGCCAAGCTCTTTTCCTCGGAGGTGGCCAACCGGGTGGTGAACGAGGCGGTCCAGATTCACGGCGGATACGGCTACATGAAGGAGTATCCTGTGGAGAGGTATTTCCGGGATGCCCGGGTAACGGAGATATACGAGGGAACCTCGGAGGCACAGAGGATCGTCATTTCCCGAGACCTCTTGAAGGACTAACGTCCCCGCCGGCGTACGGGGTTTTCAACCAGGAGAGCCAGATGAAGATTTCGAAAGAATATGAGGAGTTCCGCGCCAGGGTTCGGGATTTCGCGGAAGGTGAGCTTGAGCCCAAGGCCAAGGAGTTGGACGAGACAGCCCAGTTTTCCTTTGAAACGGCGAAGAAACTGGGGGAGATGGGTTTTTTGGGAATGGTGGTTCCCGAGGAATACGGAGGATCGGGTCTGGATACGGTAAGCTACTCCATCGCCGTTGAGGAGGTCTCTCGCGTCTGCGGTTCCACCGGCATAACGGTGGCGGCCCACAATTCCCTGGGAGTTTACCCCATCTACCTTTTCGGAAACGAAGAGCAGAAGAAAAAGTACATCCCTGATTTGGCTTCCGGGAAGAAACTAGGGACCTTCGGCCTGACCGAGCCGGATGCGGGATCGGACGCGGCGGGAACCAAAACCACCGCCGTTCTGGATGGCGACTCATATATAGTCAACGGCAGCAAATGTTTCATCACCAACGCCAGCGTGGGAGAGACCCTGGTCATCACCGCGGTAACCGACAAGAGCAAAGGATACAAAGGCATAAGCTCTTTTATTGCCGAAAGCGGAATGAAGGGATTCTCCGTCGGGAAAAAGGAAAATAAGATGGGTCTCAGAGGTTCCGACACCGCCACTCTCATCTTTGAGGATATGAGGGTTCCCAAGGAGAATCTCTTGGGAAAAGAGGGGGAGGGATTCAAGCAGTTCATGATAACCCTGGATGGCGGGAGGATCAGCATAGGGGCCATGGCCCTGGGGATCGCTCAGGGGGCCTACGACAAGGCCGTAGCCTACGCCAAGGAGAGGGAGCAGTTCGGGCGGCCCATCTCCGACTTTCAGGCCATATAATGGAAACTGGCCGACATGGCCACCCAGCTTGAAGCGGCCAGGCATCTGATCTATCATGCCTCTGAGCTGAAGGACAAGGGAGAGAAGTTCATCAAGGAGTCGGCCATGGCCAAGCTCTTCGCCTCGGAGGTGGCCAATTTCGTCACCTACCAGGCCATCCAGATCTTTGGTGGATACGGATACACGTCCGATTACCCGGTGGAAAGGTACATGCGGGACGTCAAGCTGTGCGAAATAGGTGAAGGGACCTCGGAGATACAAAGACTGGTGATCGCCAGGGAACTTCTAAGATAAGGATTTGAGGCCAGAACCCAACTTAAGTTAGGTTCTGGAATACGTTCAAAACTGCTCGCGCACAGATCAAGCACAAAGGAGGAGGGATGGATTTCAAGAATATCGTGATAGATAAAGAGGGTGGGGTGGGAATCGTCAAGATGAACCGCCCCGCTGCAATGAATGCTCTCAACACCCAGACCCTGGGAGAACTCAGAGAGGCCTTCTCCGGGTTGAAGGACGATGATGCGGTCAAAGTCATAATCATCAGCGGAGAGGGGAAAGCCTTCGTGGCAGGCGCCGACATCGCGGAGATGAAGGACATGACCGGCGACCAGGCAAAAAAGTTCTCCGAAAAGGGACAGAAGGTTTTCAGCAAGATCGCCAGGATGAAGAAGCCGGTGATCGCCGCGGTGAACGGATTTGCCCTGGGTGGAGGCTGCGAGCTGGCCATGGCCTGCGACATTCGAATAGCCTCCGAAAAAGCGAAGCTTGGACAGCCGGAGGTCAATCTGGGCGTCATACCAGGTTTTGCCGGCACCCAGAGATTGTCAAGATTGGTCGGAACCGCAAAAGCAAAGGAGTTGATCTTCACCGGCGACATGGTGGATGCCCAGACAGCCCTTTCCATAGGCCTGGTCAACCAGGTGGTGCCGGCAGACCAACTCATGAACGTCTGTATGGAAATGGCCAACAAGATCGCATCCAAGGGACCGGTGGCGGTGAAGCTGGCCAAGAAGGTCATCAACGAGGGCGTTGAGGAGAAACTCGATAAGGGGAGCGAATACGAGAAGGATGAGTTCGGAGAATGCTTTGCCAAAGGCGAAGCCAAAGAGGGGATGTCCGCGTTTCTGGAGAAGCGAAAACCGAACTGGTAAACGCTCCGGAGTGCCCCGCCTTGTACAAGCAAAGCGGATATCCCGCGTCGGTGGGGCCTCTGCGGTTTTAATGCTTAAAGTCAACTCCGCACCAGCGAGTTGGTGTACTCCAAATGCGGGAGGCCATATTTGGAGATCTTCAAATCATTAGCTCATGATGAGCACGAGCAGGTGGTCTTCTGGTCGGATAAGGTCGCCGGCCTGAGGTCCATCATCGCCATCCACGACACCACCCTGGGTCCGGCCATCGGCGGGGTGAGGATGCACGCCTATAAGTCGGAGGAAGAAGCGCTCACCGATGTGCTCTTACTTTCGAAAAGCATGACCTACAAGGCCGCCGCCGCCGGAATCAACCTGGGCGGGGGACAAGGGGTGATCATCGGCGATCCGGTCGGGGATAAAAACGAGCTGGTCCTGAGGTCCTTCGGGCGTTTTGTCGAGAGCCTCAATGGTAGATACATCACCGCCGAGGATGTGGGGACAACGGTGGAGGACATGGAAGTCGTCCGGTACGAGACCCAATACGTAACCGGTCTTTCTCACGCCTTGGGAGGGGGGGGAGATCCCGGACCGGTCACTGCCATCGGAATGGTCCACGGATTCTTGGCCTGTGTGGAGAAGGCGTTCGGGAAAGCCTCCCTGGAGGGGCTTACGGTTGCCATCCAGGGTCTGGGGAACGTGGGCTTCAACCTGGCCCAATTGCTTCACGAAAGGAACTGTAAGTTGATAGTGGCCGACGTGGACGAGAAAAAGGTTGCTCTGGCCGCAGAGAGATTCGGAGCAGAGATGGTCTCGCCGGACAAGATCTATGGGGTTGAGGCAGACATCTTCTCTCCGAATTCGCTGGGAGGGGTGATCAACGATCAGACCGTGAAGAGACTGAAAGCCAAGATCGTGGCGGGGGCAGCCAATAATCAACTGGCGGAAGATCGACACGGGGATATGCTCTATCAAAAGGAGATCCTGTACGCTCCCGATTTCGTCATAGGCGCCGGGGGATTGATCAACGTGGTGAACGAGCTGGAAGGCCACGAGCATGAACGAGCCCGGAAGAAGGCGCAGGGGATATACGAGATACTGCTGAAGATTCTGGAGAAATCGGCCAAGGAGAACATTCCAACTCACAAGGCGGCCACCCTTCTGGCCGAAGAGAGAATCAGTCAGGTCAAGGGATTCAAACAGGGCAGCGCAGAACATCGCAGTTGCGGCCCTTAGTTGACAAACATAAGCGGTAAGATAAACCTCCAACCGGGTCAAGTTCAAGACCATCCTACCTGCGCTAGATGAAAAACCAGTACAAGATACTCAGCATCAACCCGGGGGCGACCTCAACCAAAGTTGCCCTGTACTTGGAGGAGAATCCATTGAAGGTGGAGGTCATCAGGCACTCCCCCGATGATCTTTCTTCGTTCAAGGGCACCCTGGATCAACTTGACTACAGGAAAGAGTTGGTTTCGAAATTCCTTGAAGGAAACCAGGTTCGGGTAACGGATTTGGCTGCCGTGGTCGGCAGGGGCGGCCCGTTTAAGCCGCTGGAGAGCGGCACCTACCATGTGAGCGAGAAGATGCTCTCCGACATCAGACTGGGAAACGTCCAGGCCGACCATCCCTCCAACTTAGGCGCGCTGATTGCACACGAGATCGTCCGAGGAACCGGTGTGCCCGCCTTCATTGTTGATCCCGTTTCCGTGGATGAATTCATTCCGGAGGCCCGCATATCCGGGCTGCCCCAGATAGAAAGGAAAAGCCTCTCGCATGCCCTCAACCAGAAGATGGTGGCCAGAAAGGCGGCCAAGAAGTTGGGTAAGAAATATGAGGAGTTGAATCTGATCATCGTGCATCTGGGCTCCGGGATAAGCGTCAGCTCACATCTAAGGGGGAGGCAGATCGACGTCAACAATGCCAATGACATGGGGCCATTCTCGCCCCAGAGAGTCGGCGCTCTGCCGGTCACCGGCCTGGCCAAACTCTGTTTCTCCGGAGAGTGTACCCAGAAGGAGATGATCCAGCTTCTCACCAAGAAGGGGGGGCTTCTGGCGCATTTGGGGACCGACAACGTACAGGAGGTGGAGAAAAGAGCGGATGGCGGCGATCAAAAGGCGAAACTGGTCTATGACGCCTTAGTCTATCAGATCGCCAAGGAGATCGGCGCCATGGCGACTACCTTGGATGGGAAGGTCGACGCAGTTCTCCTGACCGGGGGAATAGCTAATTCCAGGAGACTGACCGATTCCATCACACGAAAAGTCGAATTCCTCGGCCCGGTCTTGGTCTTCCCCGGCGAAGACGAAATGGAGGCTCTCACCTTGGGTGGCCTTCGAGTCGTCTCGGGAGAAGAAGCGGCCAAAGAGTATTGAGTGTGAACTTCAGATCGTCGGTAGATTTACTTAACCCCCAAACATTCTTATGCTCGCCTCCAGGGAAAGGTTCGTTCCTTGACTTCTCAAGCTTCCTATTCTCTCCGCTGAATCTGGAGCACCGTTGGTTCGGGGCGTCCCCACCCCGAACCAGTACACAGGTAAGGGTACCCCGCAGCAACACCAACCTGTTATAGAGCCGCCTCACCGACCCCTAAAACAGACGACAAACATCCTGTTTTTTCCCGGTTTTTTCGCTTGACATAGTTTGACAGTTTGTGTATTTTGATACTGAAGGGTTTTTACCAACGTTTTACAGGGCTTAAGGACTTTGCTCGTATGTGCGGACTATTTCCACTCAGAGGAGGTCTAAGAGCCCATTTTTATGTGACGGACCGACAGCACGCAGTACTCACAGGGTTTTCTTCTCGGTTTACTGATCGTGACCGAAGATAAAGAAATAACCTGACAAGAGGAGGGAAGGGTGAAGATGAAGTGGCTAAGACTTATTATCCTGATTTGTTTTTTGGGTGTTGTCTTCGTGGCGAACGGTTTCTCTGCCCACCGCTGGCAGAAGCCTGGGTGGCGCAGCGTCCACGAAGAGCACAACGCGGACAACCCTAAAGGGACCAAGGATTGTGCCAAGTCCGGGTATCCCGATCTGAACCCGGGATTGACTTCCCAGTATTCTGCCGGAGTAACCTACCAGACTACCTGTGCGGATATCAACCCGGAAGCCGGCTCCATCATCGAGCACGACGAGATCGGCACCACCTGGTATGACTATCAAAAGAACGGATCGATGGGACGCATGATCTCAGTGACTTCAACTGGCTACAGACATTTCTCCTGGATGTGGGCTGGTGGTGTTTATCCCCCGGGTCCCCGCATCGTGAGAGCCACTACCAAGAGCCTGGTTGGCAGCTTTTGTGACCCGTTTGATGTCGGACCGGGAGACGGAAATTCCGGATACAGTAATCAGACTCGTTTCCACGATGGAACCTCGGTCGTGGTTTTTCACCAGAGTGCCTTCAACCCTGACCAGTGGTGGTGTGCCATAGGAATTGAGGATTCCTCAGGCGCCTGCTCCTACAATCGTCGATGGGATCTTCCAGACGCAATGCCGGAAGGCGCGTCCGGAGAACCAGGGGCCTGGCCCAGAGGGGCGGCGCTCTATGATCAAAACGACGGTCGAGATTACGTGCACGTGGTGATAATCGAAGGTGCCACCGGTTGTAGCGGGCCATACGTGTTGGGCTACCTGCGTTCTTACCTGGGAGAAGGCGACACCCTGATTTGCCAGTGCTACCATAGTGGGGCACTGACATACAGACTGCCCGCTAACTCGTGGACCCCAGATACGTGTGTTACAGGGCAGTTCGGCTTGAGCTGCGATATCTCGCAGGCAATAGCCACTGGAAACGGGATCGCTGGCAGAAAAGTGGCGATTGCCTATTTGCCGCCCGCAGGGTCTGATGCTTACTGCGACTACCTTCAGGATGTGGCCTACGTTGAATGCCAAGACAACGGAGAGGGCTGGGTCGACGGATCAGACTGGCCTCCGACTTCCTACAACATCACCAACTTCGGGACCACGGGCTACGAGCGGGGTTTCCACGATATCTCTCTCTGCTACGATTATGAGGACAGCTTACACATAAGCTATGTTACCTGCGGTTTTGATTCGGAGAACCCGGGCTATTATCAGCCGGGAGTGGCGCGGCTGTATCATTGGAGCAAGGAGACCGGAACCGTATTGATTGCCAGCAAAATCCAGCCTGGGGCTTACCCGCCTTCCCATAACCTCAACATCGGCAAGATGAGCATATCCGCCCTGGATCCGGTCTATTGTTCGAAGGACGATTGGTCTTATCTGTACTGCACCTGGACTCAGTTTGACAGCTCGGACGTCTCCCCGCACGAGGGCGGGAATGGCGACCTGTTCGGATGCGGCAGTTCCGACGGTGGCCAGACCTGGGGCCAGCCGTGGAACCTGACCAACACCCAGACTCCGGGCTGTGCTCCGGGAGAGTGCTTGAGCGAACACTTCGCCTCCTTGGCGCAGAACATGCACGACGGTGATCTTCACATTCAATATGTCTGTGATCGCGATCCCGGCGGAGCCATCATGGGTGAGGGGAGCTGGACGGAGAACCCGGTCATGTACCTTCGTCTTTCTCCCTGGGACGTTACGCTTGCTCCTCGCGGGATATACACCGTTCTGCCGCCCAACTGGGCTCAGCCTCCCCTAAAGGTGGTGCAGGGTGGGACAAGAGAGCTGCTTCTCACGGTTCGCAATATCGGCAACATGGAGTTGAGCTACGATGCGTCGGCTGATCACGACTGCATCCTGGGTTCTCACAGTGGGAGCATCGTACCTGGAGACTCGGTGACCTTAAGCTTTACCGTCCAGGGGAGTGGGGGGTGTGTCGATACTCTGATTGATGGTAACATTGTTCTCACCACCAACGAAGGGGGCATGCACGTCGAGGAGTTCCCGGTTGTGGCGGTGGTGGCGGATGATTATTACGAGTGTCCCAAGGATGCTGAGACGGTGGATACTCTAGACAACGGAATCTTAAGACTCTATACCAACGCCAACTGCATGGAGTGGATTCACGATGTTGGCACCTTCCCGGATACCACGCACGAGGTTTTCTTCACCGGTGGAACTATGATCGCCACCACCTCTGACGGCGATACCTTGGTAGGCAGATATATGGGTCAAAACGACCAGCATGCAGGTGCGCGGGACAAGCTCTACAGAGAGGAATGCGACGTGGACTGGGAGCCTGATTTCACCATTCTATATACAAAGAACATCTTCATGCACGATCTGAATCCGCCTGCTGACTACAAGTGGTACTGGTGGGAGATGTCCAAGCAGGTCAAGTTTTTCGATGAGACGGCCCCGGAGGTATACAGGCACTTGGTGATCAAGTACGTGACGGTGAAAAGACATGATCCACCGACCTGGTGGCCGGATCATGATCCCTTCACCGGGTACGATGATACCTACATCGGTGTGGTTGAGGATATGGATTGCCCTGCTGATACCTTTGAATACCAGAGAGCGAGTAACACCGCTGGTTATGATGATGTGAATGACATTGCCTGGCAGAGAGGTTGGGACTACACCGGCGCTCATCCCGAATACAATGATTACTACTGCGGCATAGCTTTGGCAGACGCCGGGATGCCGGGGGAGAACACGGTTCCTTACGGGAGCTACAACATCCGCAATGACGTTTATCTCTATCCTCAGGGAGGCTGGGGCTGGAAGGATGGTGAGCTATACCAGTTGGCTTCGGCTTCCGGCAACACCATTCAGGATTCGGATGCCATAGTCGATCGCTCGTGGGTCTTCACCGCGCGGAAGATCGATGCGGGTTCCGATCCCGACTACGAAGCCAGGTTTACCGTGGTTTTGGCAGTTGCACCGGGAGGCTTGGGTCAACTGCAGGAATACATAGACAGCGCGCGTGCCATAGTCACGCGAGAGATGACTGATGGCGGATTGCCTGCTCAATGCGGAGACTGTAACGGTGACTTGGTGGTCAATATCGGCGACGTGGTTTCACTGGTCAGCTATCTGTACAAAGGCTCAACCCCTCCCAAGTGTCCGATGAGTCGCGGGGACTGCAACAGCGACCAGGTAATCAATATCGGAGACATCGTCTATCTTGTTAGCTACTTGTACAAAGGCGGAATGGCGCCTGTCTGTCCCGGAATCTGGTAACGGCGTGGACGAGGAGGAAAAATGAAGAAAGTAACGATACTGATTGTTTCCGTCTGCTTCTGCTGCGGGCTATTTGCGGCGGAAGCGTTCGCGGCCGAGAATCCTAGGAAGCCCCGATCGAGACACATCTGCCAGGATAGCCCGGTGGATGCCTCGGGCTGGGAGCGGCATCGTGCGCCTTACGGCGTGCCTTCCAAGTATGCGCCTTCTGGCCTGACATATCAAACCGATTGCGGGGATATCAATCCCGAGGCGGGAAGCATTGTCGAGCACGACCAGATCGGAACGACTTGGTACGAGTATCAACATAACGACAACATGGGGCGCATGATTTCGGTTACCGATGATGGCTACCGACATTTCTCCTGGACCTATGCCGAGGGACCTTATCCAGGCGTTGATCGTTACGTGTACGCCAACTGCAAGGACCCAGCCGGCAGCTTCCTCGGTGCCGTTCCTGGGGACGGAGGTGTGGTGAATGCTGGATACTGCAACCAGACTCATCTGCACGATGGTACGTCGGTTATCGTCAATCACCGGAGGAGCGGCACTCCCAATTGGATCAATGTGTTGACCATCGCAAGCGGCGTGTGCACCGACACGTTTACCCGACACTGGGACATTCCCGATTATATCATGGACGCAACCATGGATGAGGCTGGGATGTGGCCCAGGGTCGCGGCGACGTATGATTCAATGGAGGGGAGAGACTACATTCACATTCTTCATCGAGAGGCCGCCGCTGTTGGGTGAGCATACAACGGCGTGGTAGGATACCAACGCTGCTATCTGGGTACCGCAGATACCTTGATTTGTCAAACTTTCACTGACACCCCGCAGACTTACAGGCTTGCCGTGGGGCAGCCAGGGCCCCAGCCTCCTTCGGCCCTATTCCTGGGCGCCATTGTCAGCTCCTGTGAGATCAGCTACACCGTGGTGTGCTCTCCGACTTCCAGGAGGGTGGCGGTCGCGTTTCTTGAACCTGCGTGTGAGGATTGCCCCTGGTGCTGTGATTACTTCGCGGATGCAAGCTATGTTGAATCCATGAGCAACGGAGATGATTGGCTGGACGGCACCAATTGGCCCCCCACCCGCCACGACGTAACCGACTTCGGGTGTGGAGGCAATGAACGGGTCATTCATGAGATTTCTGCCTGCTACGATTATCAAGACAGCCTGCACCTGGTCTATACCACGGGCGGCTTTGATCCGGCGGAGCCGGGCTACTTCTTTCCCTGGAAGGCGCGGCTCTACCACTGGAGCAAGAAAACCGGGATCGTCCTGATCGCCAGCCAGATTCAAGCAGAAGCCGCCCCACCTATTCACAACCTTCTCATCGCCAAGACGAATGTGTCCGCTCTCGATCCAGCACATAATCCCAGGGGAGATTCGGTCTATCTATACTGCACATGGACGCAGTTTGACAGCTCGGATGTCTCGGCTGACGAGGAGATGAACGGAGACCTGTATGGCTGCGGCAGCTCCGACGGCGGGCAAACCTGGGGACAACCGTTGAACCTGACCAACACCCAGACCCCGGGTTGTGCTCCGGGCGAGTGCTTAAGCGAGCACTGGTCGTCTTTGGCGCAGAATATGTATGAAGGAGATCTTCACATTCAATATGTGTGCGATCGCGATGCCGGTGGCGCCATCATGGACGAGGCCACTTGGACGGAGAATCCGGTCATGTATCTGCGTCTTTCTCCCTGGGATGTTAGCCTCGCACCCCGTGGGGTTTACACCATTCTGCCGCCCAACTGGAGTCAGCCTCCGCTGAAAGTCACGCGCAGTGGTACAAGGGAACTGCTCCTCACCTTGCGCAATATCGGCAACATGGAGTTGAGCTACGATGCGTCGGCCGACCACGACTGCATCTTGGGCTCACACAGCGGAAGCCTCACACCCGGAGACTCGGTGACATTGAGCTTCGGCATCCAGGCAAGCGGCGCGTGTGACGATACCTTGATTGATGGCAACGTTATCCTCACTACCAACGAAGGGGGCATGCACATCGAGGAATTTCCGGTTGTGGCGGTGGTGGCGGATGATTACTACGAGTGTCCGAAGGATGCTGAGACGGTGGATACGCTGGACAACGGAGTCCTGAGACTCTACACCAACGCCAACTGCATGGAGTGGATTCACGACGTTGGCACGTTCCCGGATACCACACACGAGGTTTTCTTCACCGGCGGGACAGTCGTGTCCACTACCTCTGACGGCGATACCTTGGTGGGCAGGTACATGGGGCACAATGACCAGCACGCAGGTGCCCGGGATAAGCTCTACCGAGAGGATTGTGATGTCGACTGGGAGCCTGACTTCACGATTCTATTTACCAAGAACATCTTCATGCACGACTTGGAGCCACCTGCTGATTACAAATGGTACTGGTGGGAGATGTCCAAGCAGGTGAAGTTCTTCGATGAGACCGCCCCGGATCTTTACAGGTATCTGGTGATAAAGTACGTGACGGTGAAAAGACACGATCCACCGACTTGGTGGCCGGATCACGATCCCTTCACCGGGTACGATGATACTTACATCGGGGTGTTTGAGGATATGGATTGCCCTGCGGATACCTTTGAATTCCAGCGGGCAAGCAACACTGCCGGCTATGATGATGTAAATGACATTGCCTGGCAGAGGGGCTGGGACTATACCGGCGCCCATTCCGAATACAACGATTATTACTGTGGCATTGCTTTGGCCGTCGCCGGTATGTCTGGGGAGAGCACGGTTCCTTACGGGAGCTACAACCTTCGCAACGACCTCTATCTCTATCCCCAAGGAGGCTGGGGCTGGAAGGATGGTGAGCTATACCAGTTGGCTTCGACTTCCGGCAACACCATTCAGGATTCGGATGCGATCGTAGATCGCTCCTGGGTCTTTACCGCGCGGAAGATCGATGCCGGTTCTGATCCTGATTATGAGGTTAGGTTCACGGCGGTCCTTGCCGTTGCGCCTGGGGGCTTAAGTCAACTTCAGGAGTATATCGATAGTGCCCGCGCTATAGTCGAGAGGGAGAGGCCCCACGGTGGATTGCCGGCAATCTGCGGGGACTGCAACGGAAGCTTTGTAGTAGACGTGGGCGACATCGTCTATCTGGTTAGCTACCTCTTCAAAGGTTCAGCTCCCCCCAAGTGCCCGTTGAGTCGGGGTGACTGCACCAGCGACGGGATCATAAACGTCGCAGACATCGTCTATCTTGTAGGCTATCTGTATAGGGGCGGACCAGCACCGGTATGTCCGGGAATCTGGTACTGAGCGAAGCGTTGAAACACAGATTCCTATAACATTCTGCGAGGAGGAAGTGAGATGAAAAAACCACTCGCATTTTCGCTATCGGTCTGTCTCGTGGCGATGGTCTTTGCAGCGGAAGGACATCCAGCCGAAGTCAAGCAGAAGATAAAGGTCAGGCACATCTCTGAAGACGTGCGCCCGGATGCCCCCGGCTATGAGCTGCAGCTTCCATTCCCAAAAGCCGCCGCGAAGTACCCAAGCGCCGGGATGATGTATAACGGGAATTGTTTCAACATCTTTCCGGACCCCGAGCTCGATCCGCCGACAGAGCACGATCAGGTGGGCACTACCCACTACGAATTCCAGCAGAACGGCTCAATAGGCAGGATGATATCAGTGACCTCAACGGGCTACCGTCATGTCTCCTGGATGTGGAGTGGTGGAGTCTATCCCCCCGGTCCTCGGGCAGTTTTCGCCAGGTCCAAACCGCCGGCCGGGGTTTGGGGCACGCAAGCGGAGGTCGGCCCGGGCGCGATCAATTCGGGATACTGCAACCAGGCTCACCTGCATGACGGATCCTCGGTGGTGATCTATCATTCGACGGATCCGACGGCAGGCATGTACAGCTCAATGGCGATCGAGGATACTCCGGGGGCGGGTCAGTACGCGCGCAAGTGGGATCTTCCTGATTACATACCCGAGGGTACTTCCGGTGAGCCCGGGGGCTGGCCGAAATGTGGTGTGCTCTACACGGTGGATGAGACTGTTTCTCCTGAGTCGCTCGACTTCATTCACATTGTCGAGACAGAGGTGTCCACAGGCCCTCTGCTTCAAGAGATCGCCTATCTGCGTTGCTATGTGGATCCCGCCGATTCTAACAATCTGATCTGCCAGACACCAGGAGAACTCCCTTATACTATCCCGGCCAATACGCAGTTTCAAGATACGGTTCATTCTTTTGACAACTCCTGCAACATATCCGCAGTCGTGGCAACTGGAAGAGGAATGGTTGGGAGCAAGGTGGCTATTCTCTACACGCCGATTGCACTGCCCGGCGACTGCAGCTGGCTGCATGACGTAGCCTACCTGGAGTGTGCCGATAATGGAGCGGCTTGGATCAGCGGAACAGACTGGCCTCCCACCGTACACAATATCACCAATTACGGCACCACCGGCGATGAGCGGGTTTATGAAGATATGTCCGGCTGCTACGATTATGAGGACAGCCTGCATATAGTGTATGTTACCTGTGGCTTCGACCCGGCAAATCCTGGTTACTACCAGCCCGGAGTAGCACGTCTTTACCATTGGAGCAAGAGAACCGGCAAGAGTCTGATTGCCAGCAAGATTCAGGAAGGTACCAATCCCGGCTCGCACAATATCAACATAGCCAAGCCGAGCGTCTCGGCCAAGGACCCGATATATCATCCGGATGGCGATTCGCTATACCTTTACTGCGTCTGGGCACAGTTTGACTCGTCCGATCAGAATGCCGCCGGTGATCAGGGCAATGGGGATCTCTTCGGATGCGGCAGTTTTGACGCAGGGAATACTTGGGGGAAAATCTTGAACCTGACCGGTACTCATACTCCAGGCTGTCTGGCTGGAGACTGCGTGAGCGAGCACTGGCCCTCTCTGGCGCAGAACATGTATGATGGTGATTTGCACATCGAGTACATATGTGACAAAGACGCAGGCGGAGCGATTATGGACGAAGGCACATGGACGGAGAATCCGGTTATGTACATGCGCCTGCCTGAATGGGAGCTGGGGCCCTATCGCCCTTGGATTTATTACAAGATAATAGAACCGCCCCACTGGTATCATCCTCCAATAAAGGTCTATCCAGACCAGAGTAGGACCATAACCATGATGTTGTATTGCGTTGGGAACGATACCTTGATGTATAGCGTCACCAGCGACCATCCCTGCATCCAAGTAAGCATTCCGCAGAGTCCCCTTGCACCCAAAGACTCCGTTACTATCAACATCCTACTGGACGGGACCGGAGCGTGCGAGGGCACCTTCATTGCCGGCAACGTGGTCCTGTGGGCCGACGTATCCGGAGGAACGACCGAGCTACTGCGGGTCCATGCGGTCGTGTCGGACGAATATTACGAATGCCCCCGGGACCCGGAAACGGTTGACACTCTGGAGAACGATTATCTGCGGATGTACGTGAATGCCAGCTGCCAGCAGTGGATTCACGACATAGGCTGGGATGTGCCGCTGGATACCACCCATGAGGTTTTCTTCCAGGGCGGAACCATCGTTGCCACCACCTCGGGCGGCGACACCCTGGTCGGTCGCTACATGGGCGACAACGACATGTGTGCGGGTGCCCAAGACAAGCTGTACAAGGAGGAATGCGAACCGGGCTTTGAGCCTTACTTCTGGATCCTCTATACCAAGGATATCTATATTGAGGCCACGAACTTGGATCCTCCTGCTCACCAGAAGTGGTGGTGGTGGGAGATTGCCAAGCAGATTAAGTTCTTCAAGCCCGGAGCACCAGAGGAATATCAGCGTATCGTAATCAAGTATGTCCGGGTCAAGCGGCACGATCCCCCTGGCTGGTGGCCGGATCAGACGCCGTTCAGTGGTTATGACGATACCTACATTGGCTTCGCCATGGATATTGATGCTCCGTTCGATAGCACCGGCGGGCCTGAGCCGAATCTCGGAGACGAGAATGGCATAAACTATGGAAGATATGACGATGTCAACGAGATCGCCTACGTGACCGGATTTGGCCGGGCCGGGGAGCACCCGGAGTATAACGATTACCACGCCGGAATAGCTTTGGCCGAGGGCGGAACCGGCAGCCCGACCACTCCCTATGCCACGGCCAACGTCAAGAACAACTACTATGTTTATCCGCAATCCCCTTGGGGTTGGGAGGACGGAGAGTTGTACCGGCTCGCCGCCGGTCTGGTGGGAGGGACCACCTTCATTCAGGACCCTGACTCCATCGTCGACCGAAACATTGTCTTGACTGCAAGCAGAATTGAAGCCGGGACCGATCCCGACCGGGAGGCGGTGTTTACCCTGGTAGAGTTTCTGGCACCAGAGGGAGAGGCCCAGATGCGGGCATTGGTGGACACCGCCCGCGCCATCGTCGCCAGAGAGAGTCCGCAGTTCCCGGCCATCTGCGGTGATATCAACGAGGATCGCGTGGTCGATGTCGGTGACGTCATCGATTGCATCAATTATCTGTTCAAATACGGCTCTCCAGTTTGGAAGCCTATCTCCTGTCCCAGAAACCGGGCAGACGTCAACAGTGACGGGATCATAAACATCGGAGATATCGTTTTCCTGGTGAGCTTTCTGTATAAAGGTGCCTCGGAACCTCTCTGTCCGGGCATCTGGTATTGACAGAAACAGCTCAGTAAACAGGGAAGGGGAACGAGGGAAACTCAGGAGCCACGGGGCAGCCCCAAAAGGCTGCCCCTTTTGTCTGTTCGTCCCGCAGTGAACCATAATTCTCGCTCAGCCTCTGCAATAGTTCTCCCGGACTGGATCGTCGTCCGGCTTGCGCCCCGGATTTTCTCTTGACAAACCCAACTGCCAAACAGTAATTAGACAAGAGAAATCTAAAGGGCACGGGCCTATATGAATCTTCTCCAAATCTTAGACGAACTGAAACAAGACAGATATCTTCAGAGCTGTATCTCCCACTGGGAGGTGGTGCCGCCGAAAGAGCCGGTTTACGCCGAATTTCCGGCGGGCATGAATCCCCGGATCAAATCGGTCCTGGAAAAGAGGGGAATAAGGAAACTCTATTCTCATCAGGCAACCGCGATCGAGAGCATTCTTGCCGGCAAGAACGTGGTGACGGTTACACCGACTGCTTCGGGGAAGACCCTGTGTTATAATCTTCCGGTGGTGAATGCGATTCTGGAGAAGCCGGAAACCCGGGCACTCTATCTGTTTCCCACCAAAGCGCTGTCCCAGGACCAGGTGGCGGAGCTTCACGAGATGGTAACCGATATGGAGGTCGACATCAAGACCTACACCTTCGACGGCGACACGCCCCGCTCGGCCAGGGCCGCCATCCGCACCGCCGGCCACATCGTGGTTACCAATCCGGACATGCTGCACTCCGGAATCCTGCCGCATCACACCAGGTGGATCAAGCTCTTCGAGAATCTCAAGTTCGTGGTCATCGACGAGGTACATCACTATCGCGGGATATTCGGGAGCCATCTGGGAAACGTAATACGAAGGCTCAAGAGGGTGTGCAGGTTCTATGGATCGAACCCGCAATTCATCTGCTGTTCGGCCACCATCGCCAACCCCATGGAACTGACCCGAAAGATCATCGAGGATGAGGTGGTGCTGGTGGACAACAACGGCGCGCCCGCAGGAGAGAAACATTTCATACTCTACAATCCTCCGGTGATAAACAAAGAGCTGGGGATAAGGAAGTCCTACATAAACGAAACTCAGAGGCTGGCCGAAAGGTTTCTGTCCAACGACGTTCAGACCATCGTCTTTGCCCGGTCCAGGCTGAGGGTGGAGATTCTATTGACCTACCTGACCGAGGCCATGAGGAAGGCCAAGAAGCGTTCCGATTCGATAAGAGGATACCGGGGGGGCTATCTTCCCTTGCAGAGAAGGGAGATCGAAAGAGGACTCCGGGAGGGGAGCATACGCGGAGTGGTTTCCACCAACGCGCTGGAGCTGGGAATCGACATCGGTCAGCTGGACGTGAGCGTGATGGCGGGTTACCCGGGCAACATAGCTTCCACCTGGCAGCAGGCGGGAAGGGCGGGAAGAAGGACGGATGTCTCGGTGGCCGTCCTGGTGGCCAACAGCTCGCCTTTGGATCAGTTCATCATCAATCACCCCGATTATTTCTTCGGCCGGTCGCCGGAATCCGGCATCGTGGATCCAAATAACCTGTCCATTTTGGTCAGCCACGTGAAATGCGCCGCGTTCGAGCTTCCCTTTTCGGACGGCGAAACCTTCGGAGTGGAAGCCACGGAGAAAATCCTGGCCCACCTGGAAGGGGAGAGAGTTCTGCATCACGTGGAGGGCAAGTGGCACTGGAGCTCGGAGGTCTACCCGGCCGAGCAGGTCAGCCTGCGCAGCGCCTCGACAGATAACTTCGTCATCCTGGATTCGAGCGACCGAAACCGGATCATCGGCGAGATGGATTATTTCAGCGCCCCCGTTTTTCTGCACAAGGATGCCATTTACCTTCACGGGGCCGATCAGTATCAGATCGAGGAACTGGACTGGGACGGAAAGAAGGCCTACGCCAAGGAGGTGGAGGTGGATTACTACACCGACACCATTACCAAGACCGACCTGAAAGTGCTGGAGGTGGCCCAGAGGCAGGAAGAGCCGGCAGGAAACCGGGCCCACGGTGAGGTATCGGTCACCACCCTGGCCACCATGTTCAAGAAGATCAAGTTCCGCACACATGAGAACGTAGGGTTCGGCAAGATCAACCTGCCGGAGTTGGAGATGCACACCACCTCCTTCTGGTTCGAGTTCCCTCCAGACGTCGGCCTGAAGCTGGGATTCTCGGGGGAGGAGCTGGGGGGCAGCCTCAGGGCCCTGGCCAACGTGTTGCGCAACGTAACGCCACTGTGGGTTATGTGTGATCCTAAGGACATAAGGACTTTCCCTCAGGTGAAATCGCCCTTCACCGATCGCCCCACGGTTTACGTTTATGACAACTACCCGGGAGGAGTCGGCTTCTCTCAGAAGCTGTTTCACATGTCCGCTGACGTGTGGAAGGCCTGCAGCAAAGTGGTAAGTTCCTGCGAGTGCACGGACGGCTGTCCCTCTTGCGTGGGGCCCAAGATGGAGGTGGGAAAAAGGGGAAAAGAGGGGGCACTGAAGCTGATCAAGTGGATGTCGGGAGGATCCATTAGCTGAGCAGATGGCCCCCGGCACAATTCCCGCTGAAAAGCCCGATTCACAGCGGCGGTTCTCGCCGGAGAGACAGGAGCCGTCCGAGCTTCCATCCGGGGCAACTGTTTTACTCTTGTTAGCTATCTGCAAAAAATGCTCGGGGCGTTGCCATCCGACTTCAGATGGCTTTTTTCTTGCCGATACTACTTCTACGAAGGACGTACAGTCAAACCCTCAAGCTTTGAACGATATGAAACAGATACTGGTGGTGGGCTCAGATCCGAAGATTTCGCAGGATCTCGACAGGTACTTAGATCCCAATGAATTCAAACTCTTGGCCTGTCCTCACGGCAAGAGTGCAACTGCCTCCTTAGCCAACGCTAAGCCGGATTTGGTCATACTGGATTTCGCTTCAGTGGACCGGCCGGGCATAGAGATCATAAACAAGATAAGGGAGTCGGATGCCGCTCTTCCCCTGATAGTGCTTTCAAATGACCCGGCTCACAGCGAGATCAAGGCGGCTGACAAGAACTACCGCACGGTGCTTGCTCCTTTCAGGGTGGAGAGAATTGCCAACATGGTCAGAGATGCTCTGGCATCCAAATCAGTCCGGCAAGAGCAAAAGATCCTGCAGGGCTCGGTGCGGCTGGCGCGCGAGAAGGGCAGAGTTGCAGTAGACCGTAATCCGAACAGACCGGGCCAGGAACCACGATCCGGGAATGAGGATTTTCACCAGCTATTCGATCGGATTCTGAGTCCCATCTTCGAGCAGATAATCCGGGACTGCCGGGGCCACGTCTACGATCGTCTTCTCTCCGGTCTGGAAAAGACCATGCTCTCCGAGGTGCTGAAATACGTGAACCATAACCAGGTCAGGGCCTCCCAGCTTCTGGGCATCTCCCGGAATACCCTGCGAGAGAGAATGAAAAGATACGACATATTCTAGATGTCCTTTCCTTTTCCCTCCGATCCGAATGTCGCAATCCCCGCAGCGTCGTTTGACGCACGGCTGGTCGCCCTTCACTGCCCACTCGAGAATGATCCTGATGACCGGTTAATAGACCCGGCCATCGTGTCGATAATATTAATGCAGTGAAGCAGGGAGAAGATGAGCGGCTGTGCCTTTTTCTCCCGGGCAGGTCATCCAAAGGAACCAATTCTCTTGTTGGGCCGCATGCAGGTGTTATTTCCTAATTCCCCTTCTCGCAATTCGAGGGGATAGTCTCCGTTGAACCGTCAGATGGCAATAGAGATTCCATTCGCCGACAGGTTTCTAACCAGAGCCGACCTTCTTTAAACGTCTCTTCCGGAGGGAGAAAGATGTCCAGATTGGCACTTGAGGCAGTCATTGTTCTGCTCTTAGGCTTTCTGATTTTGGTCTTCAGACAGAGGAGGGGATACTTCCAGTACCATCCACAGAGTTGGAGGGCCCTGATGCTGGGGGGGCTGGTGATCGCTCTGGCGGCAGGCACGAACCTCGCTTTCCCCTTCAACTGGAGCGAGTCCGCTCCCGGTCCTCAGAGAGTTGTGAATGCCGTCGTGATAGTCGGTTATGCACTCGGACTGGGGTTGGTGCTGGTGGGGTTGGCGAGGTGGTGGCGTTCCCTTGTGGAGACGGGGAAGAGCGCCGCCCGGCGACTTCGACAGCTAACCTGCCTGAAATCACTTCTGTCCGTGAGCAATCACAACCGGGACTTGGATGAGGCCTTGAAGGAGGCCTTGCCCGGCTTCATCAACATAATGGGATACAGAATGGGGGTGATTTTCAGACACACCTTCAATTCCCAGGAGATGGCTCTGACCGCACACCAGGGAGTGCCGGCAGAGAGGCTCTACAGCCTGTTCGACGTATACTCAAAGAACAGGTGGTACAGGGAAGCCAATAACTCGAGAGAGGTGGTCACCACCTCTGAGGTCAAGAACCTCCCCGAATACGGAACCCTGTTTGCCGACCAAGAGAAGATCCGCTCCTTTGCCTGTGTGCCGATCAAGTCCTGCGGAAAGGTGCTGGGACTCATGGGAATTTACGATTGCAAGCCGGATCGCTTTTCATACCAGGAGATCCAGTTTCTAACCACTCTGGGCGAAACCCTGGGGCTGATGACCAAACAAACCTTGGTGTCCGGCCGCAACAAGAAAAGGAGAGACTACATATCTGCCGTGGAGAATGTGCTTAAATCGATTATCCGGGCCCCGGGGCTGAAGGAAGCCTTTCCCAAGATGGCCATGGAGCTGGGGAGAATAATCGAGTTTGACCACGTCTCCCTGGCTGTGATGCCGGAGTCGGGCGGAAACCTCAAGCGGATCTCCATGGGGAATTCGGGAGGGATGCTGGTGGATACGCTGGCGGGGGCGTCTCTCGGAGACGGGGCCTTAGGGAAGGTGATCAGGTCCGGCGAAGCGTGCGTCGATAGAGACACAGGCCCGAAAGGAGACTCGTGCCAGGATTCTCTTTTCAAGGCCTGCGGCATCAAGTCCCGCATCACTGTCCCGCTCTCTTACGGTGATTCGATCTGCGGCGCTTTAAGCCTGGGGCACAAGAAGCCCAACTTCTACTCGACCGGCGACTGCAAGTGGGTGAGCATGTTTGCCCTTCAACTGGCCTTTCTGATCCAGCAGCAGAGGCTGAAGGATGGTCTGAAACGAAAGGAGTCTCTGGGGCAGTCTCTCAACGAATTCGAAAACAGATTGGCTGGCGAGGAAAACCTCAAGACTATTATGGAGGATGCCGCGGCCAGCTTCATATCGGATCTGCCCAAGAGCTTCGCCCGGGTGACCCTGCTGTCAAAGGAAAGGAGCCAGTTGATCAACTGCGCGGCCAGTCAGATAAGAGAACAGGGAATAAGTCTAAAGCAGCAGGAACGCTTCTCACTTGACGATCTCCCCTGGCACCGCCTCGCTCTGGAAGCGAAAAGACCCATGCTGGTGCATCAGGATGATCCGGAGAGCCTGATGTCACGAAGAGAAGCGCGGCTCATCATGGACGAGAAGGTGAGCTCGGCGCTCCTGGTTCCGATCATACTCTCCGGCAAACCGGTGGGAATCGTCTCGGTGGGCGAGATGCGCTCATGGGACCGGCAGCCGATGACCGAGGACGAAACCACCTTCGTCAAGCACAGGGCCAATCAGCTTTCTCTGGCATTGAAAAAGAGCCTGATCTCCCGGGCCAACGAGAGACTCAGGGAAAGAATAAAGTCGTCGGGTTCGGGCGAAGGGGTCGGGCATATCAAAACCAGGGTCCACACCTGGCTCTCGAGCCTGAGCTACCAGATCAACAATCCCCTGACCTCGATTCGCGGTTCCGCCGAGCTTCTTAAGATGAAGGAACCCGGTTTGAGCCAGGACGCCCTCCGATACCTGGGAAACATCGAGAACGGCGTGGAGCGAATTCAAGGAAGATTCCAGGAGTTATTGAGTTCAGCTTCGGAGGAAATCGAATCTGAGCCCGATGAACTGACGACGCACGCGGTTCAGGGATAGACCCGGTCCGTTTCCGCCCTGCTCGCGCGAGCCTGGACCCCAGCATCTCGGCGTGGGGCCACAAACTCACCTACATCTGCCCTCTGGAATCGAGGATTCCACTTGCATCGGCGTGCATTCGACTCGCCGTTGGCTTCTGAGGCGCTCTCTCCAATTGAACGCAGGGCCACCCTGCGGATTTTACCACCCGATCCAAATAGCGAGTTTTATTCCGGGTTATGCCTCTTTTCTGCTTGCACCGTTCAGGGTTTTAGAGTATAGTTGGGACAGGGAATGAAACCAGGATCCAAATTCGCGCCTTGATGAAAGGAGCTTGTCATGCAGATAGAATTGAAGCAGGGAAAAGTCGAGTTGGCGGAGGACGAGGCCCTTCTGCTGACCAGTTTTGAGGAGGTCAAGAGATTTGCCGGGGCTTTCAAGACCATTGATCGAATTCTCTCCGGAGACCTGAGTCATCTCTTTGAAGCCGGTGATTTCACCGGAAAGGCGGGCCAGACCGCCGTGTTGTATCCCGGAGAGAAACTGAGATTCGGCAAAATAATCCTGCTGGGTTTGGGCAAAAGAAGCCAGATCAACATAGAGGGGGTCCGGCGGGCATTCGGTTTCGCCGGAAGAAAGGTAAGGGAGTTGAAGGTGAAGAGCCTTTCTGTGCAGGCATTCGATTCCGGTTTCGGCGGTGTGAGACTATCGGAATCGTCCCAGGCAATGGTCGAGGGGATACTTCTCTCTCTCTACCGGCTTGACCGCTACAAAACCGAGCACGAGGATGAGCCGGTCGCGCTGGATAGGATCACCTTGTGGAAGGAGAAGCGCAAAGGCATGGGGGAGGTAAAGAGAGGCACAGCCGACGGCGAGATATCTGCATGGGCAACCAACCTTGCCCGCGATCTGGCCAACCGGCCGGGCAATTATCTCACACCCACTCGCCTGGCCGAGGAGGCGACTAAGCTTGCCCGCGAGAACAAGCTGAAGTGCACGGTCCTGTCCGAACCTGAGTTGAAAAAACTGAAGATGAACACCTTCCTGGCGGTGGCCGCAGGGAGCAAGGAACCTCCCAAGCTAATCGTTCTGGAGTACGTTCCCGCACGCAAGAGGGCCAACACGGTGGCTCTGGTGGGGAAGGGGATCACCTTCGATGCCGGAGGGCTCTCGCTCAAGAGCACCGAGAATATGTTGGAGATGAAGACCGACATGACCGGCGGTGCGGTGGTGCTGGCAACCTTGGTCGCCTGCGCCAAAATGAAGCTCCCCCTTCACGTGATCGGAGTGATTCCGGCCACCGAGAACCTTCCCTCCGGAACGGCCTTGAAGGTGGGAGATATTATCACCTCTCACTCAGGAAAGACTATTGAGGTGTTGAACACGGACGCTGAGGGCCGCCTGATTCTGGCGGATGGGCTCTCCTACGCGCGCAGCTTCAAGCCCGATGCCATCGTGGACGTGGCCACCCTCACCGGCACCATCAAGCTCGCCCTGGGAACCTTCTGTGCCGGACTGTTCGGAAATCACAGCGGTATGAAGACCCAGATGCTCAAGGCTGGCGAGTTGAGCGGCGAACGGGTTTGGGAAATGCCTCTGTGGGATGACTATCGACCATTACTGAAAAGCGACCTGGCAGACATGAAGAACGTGGGCGGAAGACCCGCAGGATCGATTGTTGCCGCGAAGTTCCTGGAAACCTTCGTGGGAGATCTTCCCTGGATCCATCTGGATATCGCCGGCGTCGATGTCAACGAAAAAGACGATTCCTACCATTCCAAAGGCGCCACCGGGTTCGGTGCAAGGCTTTTGCTGCAGTTTTTGAAGGATTCGAGGAAGATCTAAGCTCTCGCCGTGCCCCGGCGGGTTGAAGCTGCCCGTCATATCTGAATGCAGTCCGATGGCAGGGGAGAAAGCGGGCGTGCACCTTCTCCCGTGGCACAACCACGAGCGCTGAGGGCTGTTTGAGGACTCTGGCGGCGCCTGACAACAGGTGAAGGGCAAGGTGATCGAACCTTGATAGTTACTTCAGCTTCTGAAGGCGAGTGCTGCTTCGCCGGCATGCCTCCCGTCTATTTCTGCTTATCAGCCCGGGATTCGAGCCGACAATAAGATTAGACTTTCAAAGTATCCACCTGAACATATTGTCCCTGAGAGAACGCGGATCGATGGGGGTGAGTCATGAAAAAAGGGTCGACCGGTTTTTCAAAAGTCGGATTCGCACTGGTCTGTTGCCTGATCCTCGGCTGGGGAGCTTCGACTTCTCTGGCATATAAGATTCCCCAGAGCTCGTTTAACCAAGGGGGAGTGGTTTGGCTTCCCCAATCGAACTTCCAGCTCTGCTCTTCGGTTGGTCAGTACCTGGCGGGAAAACAGACCGGGGCAAGCGTAAGCATGGCCGTAGGTTTCTGGAATCCCTGGGTCTCCTGGGCCGCTCCGGTGGAGGAGGATCAAGAGATCCTTTTCCCGACGGACTTCAAGCTGAGACAGAACTATCCCAATCCGTTCAACGCCGCGACGCTGATCCAGTATACCCTGCCACGGGTATCCCAGGTGAGAATTCAAATCTACAATCTCCTTGGTCGGAAAATACGACTGCTGCTGGATGAGAAACAGGAGGCCGGATTCAGGGAAATCCGTTGGGACGGCACGGATGACAACGGAGTCGAGGTCGGCTCGGGAATATACTTCTGCCGAATCCAGGCTGGTGATTTTTCATGCTGCAGAAAAATGACGCTTCTCAAATAAACGTTCCCGAGTGGATTGTGTATTGCACCAAAGCTGGCGGTCATGCCAGAGTTTTGGCAAGGCCGGTTCCTGGGGCTTCTTCGCTGCAGAGAATCCTGAAAGTCAGTTAAGATACTAATCAAAAAAAGGGGGAGAGATGAGGAAGGTTTTGTTTCTGATCGGCGTTTGTGCGTTGATGATTTGTGGAGCAAGCTCCCATGCGGACCTGCCCAAGCTGATCAACTATCAGGGAATGCTCACCGACGATCTGGGGAACCCGTTGAACGGGTCCTACGACCTGATCTTCAGAATCTACGACGACACCACCGGGGGGAATCTCGAATGGAGCGAAACCCATAACGGTGTGCTGTTGGAGGACGGATTGTTCAACGTGGCCTTGGGCACAACGGCCGCTCTGGATTTGACCTTCGACCGGTCGTATTGGCTGGAAGTGGAGGTGGCCGGTGAGATTCTGTCGCGTCTCAGGATCACCAGCGCCGGTTATGCTTTCCGGGCGCAGAGAGCGGACACGGCGTCTTATGCTCTATCCGCACCGGGAGGTTCCGGTTCCGAATACTGGACGCTCCGGATCACCGATACCGCCGATACCACCATCATAACTCGTGGAAGATGGGGCATTGCCCGCAGCGGAAACGTTCTCTACGGAAACGCCGATTCCACACACGTTAACCTGGGGGTGGCCTGCACAACAGGAGTTGCAGGTAACGATCACACATACTGCACCGTGGGCGGAGGATTCGGAAACAGCGCCGAGGATTATCATGCCACCGTGGGGGGCGGAAGACAGAACAAGGCTACCAACTTCCGAACTACAGTGGCAGGGGGAGGATGGAACATTGCCGACAACACCGGTGCTGCGGTGGGTGGAGGAGATAACAACGTTGCCAGCGGGATGCGTGCAACCGTGGGAGGAGGAGAGGACAATACTGCGGGGCAGTCTCACGTGACCATCGGGGGTGGAGAGAACAACAGCTCTACCTGGCCGTACGGCACCATCAGCGGAGGATCTTGGAATGTCGCAGACGGCACCGGTGCCACCGTTGCCGGTGGAGCAAGCAACTCCGTAACCGGCAGCTATGGCGCCATAGGAGGGGGACAACACAACTCCGCCACGCATTGGTATTCCACCGTATCGGGCGGCGAACATAACTGTGCCAGTGGTCAGTTTGCGGCCGTAGGTGGCGGAGCTATGGACACGGCGGCAGCATTCGGGTCGTTCGTTGCCGGCTGTGCAGTGAGAGCTACCAGCAGTGCGGAGTATACCTTTGCATTCGGATCGAATTTCACCACCTCCACTCCCAATGCGGTCATATTCAGCCACGCAGAGAACGAGACCAAGGTGGGTATCGACACCGCCAGCCCGGGAAACATCCTGACCGTGAGGATGGGCTCCGCCACCAATCCGGTGGCGGATGCCTGGAGCGTCTACTCGTCGAAGAGATGGAAGACGAATATCCAACCTATCTCAGACCCAATAGAAAAGGTGCAGAAGCTGGAAGGGGTGTATTTCGACTGGACGACCGACGGAAAACGCGACCTGGGCATGATAGCCGAGGAGGTAGGAAAGGTGATTCCCGAAGTAGTGGCATATGAAGAGAACGGCATCGACGCCCAGTCCCTGGATTACGCCAGGCTGGTAGCCTTATTGGTGGAGGCGATAAAAGAACAACAGCGCGAGATCGAACTTTTGAAGGCCGCGGTCGCGAGTACATTGGCAAAGGAGAGATAGAACGCAGCCTTTTCCTCTCAGCCGACTTAAAAGGTAGTGAGCCTGGAAAAGGCAGGTTCTCATCGAGCCAGCGATCCCGGCTCATCCATTCCGGGACGCTGGCCTCTGCCAGTCGGTTTCTTGTTTACAGGTTCCCACGGTATCCTCTTTCAGGGCGCTTCCGCCTAAGCTAAGTTCCTTTGGATTACATCCTGTAAGACCCCCTGCCCATCTCTTCCCGCCTTTCCGTTCAGAGTACATCCTCTGCCCAAGAAAGCTCCGAGCAGCGCAATCAGTTGGTCCTGGTCGCGGTCTTCATGGTACGAAACCTCTTGACAAGGAGGAATATTCTCATTTTCTTAAATCAGTGCCTACGATGGAATCTTTCGCTTACGAAAGGAGGTAACCTATGGCTGGACGGTTCAAGATTGTTTCCAGCGCTGTTGTGCTCCTGTTGATAGTCTGGTGCGTCTTTGGCAGCAGCCATTCGCGCTCCCCGGCTTATGACATCCCCCGCCAGGTCTTAGACGGCGGAGGGGCCATGTGGCTTTCCACAGCCAGCTACAAGCTCTCCTCGTCTCTGGGTCAATCCATCACCGGGTACCAGGAGGGACCCAGTTACAAGGTATACACCGGCTTCTGGAATCCGTGGGTGGTGGAGATGTCGCCGGTGGAGTGGGAGGAGTTTGACTTCAGTCAACGTCCCACTGTCTTTGCCCTGCGCCAGAACTACCCCAACCCGTTCAACCCCAGCACGGTGATCCAGTATGCCCTGCCCAAGTCTTCTTTTGTCAAGATCGAGGTCTACAACATCCTGGGACAAAGGGTGCGAACTCTGATGGAAGAGGAGCAGGAGCCGGGATACAAGATGGTCGACTGGGACGGCAAGGACGACAGCGGGGTCGAGGTCAGCTCCGGAGTTTACTTCTACAAGATCAAGGCCGGAGACTTCGTGGAGTGCAGGAAGATGACACTTCTGAAATAGCGTCGTCTGAATGGTCAGGTTTGGCCGACAGGGAACCAACGGCTTCGCCTTGGCTCATTGAGGGCTTCGCCTTCTCACCGCATGCCCGTCCCGTTGAGCACGGGACGCCTAATCTAGCTCGGGGGCTAGAAAGACAAAGTTTGTTTTGCTCGTGATAATTTGAAAAGCACCTTGACTGTGAACTCGCACGGGTGAGGAGCACCTCGTCCGCCGCCTTCGGAGTGTTGCATTTTGGCCGAAGAGTGGCTGAACGCCCGCACGGGCGGCTCGATCCAGCATTCGAAAATGGGTGATAAGAAATCAACCGGGAGAATTTAAGCAGGGGAGGGAGAGATGACGTGAGGTCCGAAACAAGAGTAGGTTGATACGACAGAGAGGTAAGTGACAGGTCTCTGATTGAAATCTCGAAAGAAAGTTTTATCGGAGGAAGAAATGAAAAGGATTTTACTTGTGACTTTGTTCAGCGTGACCATGTTTTCTCTCAGCGGCATGGCAGCGGAAGTACCCAAAACAATCAACTACCAGGGAATGCTTACCGACGGGGCCGGCAATCCCCTGACCGGGCCCCACAATTTGGTTTTCAGGATCTGGAACCATCCCACCAGCGGCTCGGTGAAGTGGTACGAAAACCATTTCGGCGTATCGATAGACAACGGGCTCTTCAGCGTGGTTCTGGGGAAAGACAGCGCGATAATCCTGGACTTCACGGAAAGCTACTGGATGAGTATCAGCGTCGGCGCAGAGACCATGCCGGAGCGCATCGAGCTGTCCAGCGTGATCTATGCCCTGCGAGCCGAGACCGCCAAGCTTGCAGACAGCGCAACCGTCGCTGTCTCCGCCGCCGCAGGCGGGGGATGGACTGATGACGGAATGGCGGTCAGGCTGAGCACAAGTTCGGACAACGTGGGCATCGGAGTCACCAATCCGAACAGGAAGTTGTATGTGGTAGAGAATACCAGCGGGCTGTCATATCCGCTGAAGATCGACAATCCGCACTCGACATACGACACGGATGCCACCGGTATTTTGTTTTCGGTCGGCGGCGATGGCGGTAACCAGTTGACAACCGGACGAGGAAAGGGAGGTCTTGTTTATCAGTACACGGACACCTGGAACCGAGGAAAATTCCATTTTCTGCAGGATAAGGGCACCAACACTGACAATCCCGACCTCACCGATGCAGTGATGACCATAAACAACGACGGCAAAGTGGGGATTGGGACCAGTGCCCCCAACAACCTTCTGGAGTTGAAAGGGAGCGACGCTTCCTTGGCTCTGAACACCACCAGCTCGCTTTCCCAGTTGCGTTTCGCGCAGAACGGCAGCAACAAGTGGACCATGGCATACAACTCGGGCAGCGGATATATCTACTTTTACGATCATACCGCCAAGGCGGGCACCAGGATGATCATCGAGGACGGCACCGGCGACGTGGGCGTGGGCATCACGGATCCCAGCGCAAGAGTGCATGCGGTCGGGGGAGCCTACGGAGTCAAGGGCAAAGGGACTACGGCGGGCGGCTACTTTGAAGACGCAGGCGGGCATGGATTTGCCTACATCGGGTACAGTCCGCGCTGGCGGGGAGTTCATGCCAAGGGCGACAGCATAGGTGGTGCATTCGGATGCAACGGCAAAAGCGGCTACGCTTACGTGGGACACCAGGAGCGCGGAATCTCAGCCTACGGGAACGCAGGAGGCGGATACTTTCAGGACCTCAACGGCAGTGGGTACTGCTACACCGGTGATGGCGTATACAAGACGCACGGCAACGGCACGAACTCCTTCGTACAGAATCATCCGGAGGACATGGGACGCGTTATCGTGTACGCCGCGCCGGAGGGTGACGAGGTCGCGACCTATACTCGCGGCACCGCTCGTCTTGTGGGAGGCGAAGCTCGGGTTAGCCTGGGTGAGACCTTCAAGTGGGTAACCAATCCAGACATTGGCCTGACCGCGCATATCACACCGCGCGGGGACTGCAACGGCATGTTCGTTGCCTCGCTGACCACCAGCGAGATGGTGGTGAAGGAGCTGGCAGGCGGCACCTCGGACGCCACCTTTGATTACCTCGTCTACGGACTTCGCATCGGTTTCGAGGAGATAAGCATCGTTCAGGAGAAGAATGATGAGTCCTACATACCCTCGATGGCTAATCACCGCGAGCGTTACAATATGTACCCGGACATGAGGCAGTATAACGCGCTGGAGAGATTCAGGCGCATGACCGCGCAGATCGGCAGGCCGGTTCCGGATATGAGCGCCTCCGAGTCTCTGCGAGAAGCCGTTCATGAGTTCGACCCGACGATCGACCGAGCGCCCGGGCCGAAGGAGATGTAATAGGAAAGTCGGACCGCGTCCGACTCATCGAATACGAACCGAACATTCTGATCAGGCGTTGTGAGGCATGCCTGTTCAGATATTTAGATAGAGTCATGCATCTGTGGCGAGTTTTCCCAAGCTTGCCGGACGGAGGAATATGCGCGCATGACATTGTTGATATCCTCCATGTTTTTGAAATCACGCGACAAGGAGACAATAACCCACAAACAAACGGAAGGACAGCATGAGAAAAGCCGCAATCATTGCTTTCATCGCTTTGTTCGTTTTTTGTTCCATCGGCTCAGCAGAAATCCCCAAGCTGATCAACTACCAGGGGATGCTTACCGGTGATTCCGGCGAGCCGTTGGATGGAGTCTACGATATTCTCTTCAGAATCTACAACGCTGAAGTTGGGGGGGATAAGAGGTGGGAGGAGTATCACCCAGCTGTATCGGTCAGTCAAGGGTTGTTCAATGTAATCTTGGGGAGCGAAAGCGGGGGGATGAACCTGGACTTCTCGGAGGAGTACTGGCTGGAGGTTGTGGTGGCGGGTGAGGATATGCCGCGCATAAGGTTCACCAGCGTGGGTTATGCCTACCGGGCCTTGATGGCCGACAGCGCTTTGGCGGCGACACCTGGGTCTGGCTCAAACTGGCAGGTGAGCGATTCTGTGCTCCAAACAAACGGCTACTGGGGCATTGTTCGGGGCGGAGCCGGTAATGCTCTTTACGGTGACAGTGCTCACACCATGGTGAATCTCGGTGTGGTGTGCACCACCGGAGCAAGTGAGCAGAATCACCATCACTCAACTGTAGGTGGCGGATATGGGAACCGGGCAACTGCTTCGCACGCCACGGTTGGCGGAGGACTTGGGAACCTCACCGGCGACGATTGTGCAACGGTCGGCGGCGGCAACGACAACAACGCCACCGGCTACTTGAGCACACTCTGCGGTGGCGGCAACAATCAGGCAACCGGCTGGATATCGACGCTTGGCGGCGGCTGGCGCAACGAAGCGAGCGGCCACATGGCTGCGGTTGGCGGTGGAAGCCACAACTTCGCGCGGGGAGCATATTCCGTCGTGGCCGGTGGTGGTGGGGGGGGTTACGCGGATTCGAACTCGGCCCTTGGCGACTATTCTACCATTCCAGGTGGGACGCGAAATGTTGCCAGCGGAAACTACTCTTTCGCGGCCGGCCGCAGGGCTCAAGCGCTCCACCATGGCTCCTTTGTCTGGGCAGATTCGACCAATGCGGATTTTGCCTCGACGGGCGACAACCAGTTCTTGATCCGGGCTTCCGGTGGCGTTGGCATCGGGACCACCAATCCCAGGCGCCTGCTGCACCTTATGGGAGCCAATCCAAGAATCTTGGTTGAGGCCAGTTCCTCCAATCCGGAAATCAACTTCGAGCATTCCGGGGACTTGGAGTCAGAGATCTGGTCACTATACAAACATGGGACGAGCGATGACTTACGGTTTTTTCAAAACGGCGCTGACAGGCTGACCATTCAAGACGCCACCGGAAACGTGGGTGTTGGAGCGACCGATCCGGGTCAGAAGCTGGACGTGAACGGCATAGTGAGGATAAGGAGCTGGGGGTTGACTCACACCCATGACGTGCAGGTTAACGCCGACGGGGATCTCTGCAAGGTAAGCTCCAGCAAAAGATACAAGAAGAACATAAGAGAGCTGGAGTCCGACCTGGACAAAATTCTAAACCTGGAACCGGTCAGCTTCGAGTGGAAGACAACTTCAGAGGCGGACATAGGTTTGATTGCTGAGGAGGTTCACCAACTCATACCGGAACTTGTCGGCTATGACAAGGAAGGCAGGCCGGATGCGGTGAGATACGAGCTGGTCTCTCTCTACTTGTTGGAGGCCATGAAGGAACTCAAGGCGGAGAACCGGGAACTGAAGCGTAGGATTGAAGCGCTAGAGCAAGAGTAGCCGGAACACGCCCAGATGACGAAATCGGATCGGAGCATCTGTCTTTGAAGCAAGGTAGCCAACCGATTGAATTGTAACCTAAAACCACTTAGGAGGAGCGCATGAAAAAGGCTCTTGCTGTGATGGTGACGTGCGTGGTGATTGTCGTATCATCGGCCGCGGCGGATATCCCCAAGCTGATCAACTACCAGGGGATGCTCACCGATGATGCCGGCGAGCCGTTAGACGGAGTTTTCGACATTCTCTTTAGAATCTATAACGCTGAATCGGGAGGGGATAAGAGATGGGAAGAGAATCACCCCGCAGTTTCCGTCGATCAAGGTTTGTTCAACGTTATTCTGGGGAGCGAAAGCGGCGGCATGAACCTGGACTTCTCGGAGGAGTACTGGCTAGAGGTCGTGGTGGCGGGTGAGGATATGCCGCGCATAAGGTTTACCAGCGTGGGTTATGCTTATCGTGCCGGGGTGGCGGATAGCGCAATTGTGGCCGTATCCGCTCCCACCGGTGGTGGTTGGACGGACGACGGGTCGATTGTCAGACTGATCGATAACCTCGACAGCGTGGGCATCGGCACGAGCAGTCCCACCCATCGGCTGGAAGTGAGCTGTACTCAGCATTTGTCCAAGGCCCTCAGGGTGGGAAATGACTCTTCCTGGTTCCAGGTGCTGACGGGAGGCAACACCAGACTTGGCCTGGGTGATGGACACGGGAACGAGGCCGGAATAATCTTTACCACGGAATCCGATCTGGGAGAAAACGTGATAGGGATGTCGGGATGTGCGGATGGGGGCTCTTGTGCCTCCCTATTGGTCTGCAGCGAAAACGGAAGAGTTGGCATCGGAACAACCAGGCCGGTTACCCGCCTGGACATACATGCCCCTCCCAACAATCCGGCCGTGGCTCGAGTCAACCAAACCGGAGGCCTGAACCGGGCAGGATGGAGGGTGGATCGGGACAGCACCGAAAAATGGTTCGTGGGTTTGGGGAGCACGAACGAGAATCTTCTTTTCCGGAGGAACGGGAGCAGCAGTGACCTGGTAATTGATACCTCCGGCAACGTCGGTATCGGGACTTCAAACCCCGATGAGGAAATGGAGATCTATAAGGACCAGAATTATTGGACCAACTTGAGGTTCAACAACCCGAATGATGGGTTCAATGCTGGCTGTGCTATCGAGTTTTACGAGGGGGTGAACCAGCGAGCCTATATTGCACGTGCTAGCTCGGGAAACACAACCGCAAATCCGGGCCCCAATAGTCTCTGTATCCAAAATCAGGGTCCGATTGAGATTGACACCTGGAGTGCGGATCCTGTCTCCATTCTGCCCTTTGGTGGCAATGTTGGCATAGGAACGCGCGATGCCGAGCGGATATTGCATATCAAAGGGGACAACCCCCGAATTCTAATTGAAGCTGCCACATCCAACCCGGAAGTCAACTTTGAGCATTCCGAGGACATGGAGTCAGAGATCTGGTCACTATACAAACATGGGACGAGCGATGACTTACGGTTTTTTCAAAACGGCGCTGATAGGCTGACCATCCAAGACGCCACCGGAAACGTGGGCGTGGGAGCGACCGATCCGGGTCAGAAGCTGGACGTGAACGGCATAGTCAGGATAAGGAGCTGGGGATTGACTCACACCCATGACGTGCAGGTTAACGCCGACGGGGATCTCTGCAAGGTAAGCTCCAGCAGGAGATATAAGAAGAACATAAGAGAGCTGGAATCTCATCCGGACAAGATCCTAACGCTAGAACCGGTCAGCTTCGAGTGGAAGACGACCTCAGAGAAAAGCGTAGGTCTGATCGCCGAGGACGTTGACCAACTCATACCCGAACTGGTCGGCTATGATAAGGAAGGCAGGCCGGATGCGGTGAGATATGAATTACTCTCTCTCTATGTCCTGGAAGTGGTGAAAAAGCAAGCGCAGGCAATGAAAGAGCTGAAGGCGGAGAACGACGAGCTAAAGCAGAGAATCGAGGTGTTAGAACGAGAATAGAGAGAACACCCTGAGATAAGACTGCCTAATCAGAGCATTAGTCGGCTCATCGAAATCGAGAGAGGATCAAACTGAAGGTTAACCTTAAACCAGTTGGGAGAAGCAGATGAAGAAAGCTACTTTAGTTACGATAGCGTCAATGCTGTTTGTCTTTTCCCTGGCGACAGCAGACATCCCCAAATTGATCAACTACCAGGGGATGCTGACCAATAGTTCGGGAGAGCCCCTAAACGGAACGTTCGATACCTTTTTCAGAATATACAATGCCGCGTCCTTGGGAGACAAAAGATGGGAAGAAAACCATTCCTCTCTCTCCGTGAATCAGGGACTGTTCAACGTTATTCTCGGCAGTCAGAGCGGAGGGATAGATCTGGACTTCTCCGAGGAGTACTGGCTGGAGGTGGAGGTGGAAGGCGAGGTTATGCCGCGCATCCAATTCGCCAGCGTGGGATATGCCTACCGGGCTTCCATAGCAGATAGCGCTTTGGTGACAGCGCCTGGTTCACTTTCAAATTGGTCGGTCAGCGACTCTGTGCTTTATACGAACAAGTATTGGGGTATTGCCCGCGGTGGGGCAGGCAATGTGCTTTCCGGCTATCAGCCCTACACGCAAGTGAATCTTGGGGTGAGCTGCACCACAAGCGCCTTTGGGGATCCAGGTCATCCCAGTCACGCCACTATCAGTGGTGGGGAAGGGAATCGTACAGGCGATAGTCATGCCACAATCGGAGGGGGCTGGCATAATAGGGCTACAGATGATTATACCACCGTGGCGGGTGGAGCAACCAATAATGCCAGCGGCGGGTATGCAACCATCGGCGGTGGCCGCGTGAACCAGGCAAGTGACTATAGTGCGACAATATCGGGTGGGGAGGGCAACGTGGCGTGCAGTTCATGGGCTGCCGTAGGAGGGGGGAAAGTCAATACGGCTGGTGGCCAGGCGGCTACTGTCGGCGGAGGTAACCAGAATGAGGCTGATGGCCAGGAGAGTACCGTCGGTGGCGGCTATAGTAACCAAGCCCCAGGCAAATGGTCCACCGTTTCAGGAGGCTACGACAACACCGCCCAGGGCAATTTCAGCTTCGCTGCCGGGCGTAAGGCCAGGGCTAACCACGGCGGTTGTTTCGTTTGGGCAGATAGCACCGGTGGTGATTTTGCCTCCACTGGCGCCAATCAATTCTTAATATACGCCTCCGGGGGTGTGGGCATCGGGACGCCCAGTCCGAGCGGTGAAGCCATGATGCATGTGCAGGCAAACTCGGACGACTTCGGCGTCTTGGTTGATGCGGAAGGAACATCCGGCTCGGAAATCGGCTTGCACACGGCCACATCGCAATACGCAAGCTTGGCTAAGAACGCCTACTTCGACGCCGGGGCATGGCAGCGTTTCAACACGAGTAGCGGGTCCTACTTGCAGGAAGTCAGGCCTGGGGGAGAAGTCTGGTTCAGAGTGGTTGACGCAGGCGCAAATCCTATCTCTTGGACAAATGCCCTAACCATTGAAAACAACGGTGAGGTGGGAATTGGGGTGACCGACCCCAACTACAGACTGGACGTCAACGGAGATGTCAACGTTACCGGATCATACAATGTGAAGAAAGGCGGGATCGACTATGATCACCCCGACTATGTATTCGAACCGGACTATGATCTGATGCCATTGGATGAGCTTAGGCGATATGTTTTCGAGAACAGGTGTCTGCCCAAGGTGATGTCAGCCGAGGCTGTCAAAGAAAACGAAGGTTTCAAGATGGATGAATTGCTCATCCAAATGCTGGAAAAAATCGAAGAGCAGACTCTGTACATATTGGAGTTGGAGGAGAGGATAGCCAGATTGGAGGAGGCCAGGCAATAGACGGCAATCCATGGCTGTCGCGTTTGTTCTGCGTACATAAAACTTCATTCGATAGGGAGGAGCAAATGAAAAGAGCGATATTCTCCACTGTCGCGGTGATTTTACTGTTCTTCTCTGCGGCCACAGCAGATATCCCCAAGCTGATCAACTACCAGGGGATGCTGACCCAGCCAGACGGGACGACCCCGGTGGAAGACGGAGCATACGATGTTGCTTTCAAGATATATGCTTCCGAATCGGGCACCGATTCTCTGTGGGGTGAGTCGCATTCCGGAGTACAGGTGACGAGCGGCTTGTTCTGCGTGATGCTCGGCAGCGTGAATTCTTTGGATGTGCCGTTTGATACGGAGTATTGGCTGGAGATAACAGTTGATGGCGAGACCATGCCGCGTTTCCAGCTTACCAGCGTGGGGTACGCTTTCCATGCCAAGACGGCTGATACGGCGTCAGCGGCGGTCACCGCCACCGCCGGTGGTGGTTGGGTAGATGATGGTGGGGTCGTCCGGCTGGAGACGGGAACCGACAAGGTGGGCATCGGAATCGCAAACCCGCGGGTCAAACTGTCCTTGGGGACCGATTTCACCCCGAAGAAATTCGCCCTGTGGGACGGGGTGGATGATTTCTACGGGTTAGGCGTAGGAATCGGCAGGATCATCTTCCATACCAACGACACAGAGAAGATGACCATTCTGGCCAATGGAAACGTCGGCATCGGAGCGACCGCCCCCAGTACCGAAAGCAGAGTTCATATCCGAACCGACAGCGATAACTTCGGGCTGCTGGTTGACGCCGAAGGGGCGTCAGGCTCCCAGATCGGCCTTCACAGCGCCACTTCGAATTATGCCAGCTTGGTCAAGAATGCTTATTTCGCCAGCGGTTGGCATAGGTTTGACATCGGCTCCGGAGCTTTCCTGGAGGAGGTCGTGCCTGGCGGGGACGTTCAGTTCAAGGTGATAGGTGCCGGCGCCAATCCCATCGTATGGAACAAGCCCCTCACCCTTAAGACAAACGGACATGTGGGCATTGGAACCATCGATCCGCTCACCGAGCTGCACGTGCACACCGCGGATGCCGGGGACGCCACAACCCTTCGTTTGGAGAATTGGGGCGATGTTTACTTCGATCTGACCGCAGACAATGGGGCGCTTGATTTCAGCTCGAACACCCACAGCAACGTTTTGGTCCTCAAGTCGGGCAATGTGGGCGTGGGCACAACCTCCCCGAATGAAAAACTTCACGTTGACGGCACGGCCAAATGTTCCGTGCTCAAGCTTACCGGAGGAAGCGATATCGCGGAACCTTTTGATGTCAGCGGGGAGCAGCGTGTTAAGCCCGGGATGGTATTGGTGATTGATGCGGAGAATCCGGGAAAACTGAAGATATCGAAGAAAGCTTATGACCGCTGCGCCGCCGGGATAATCAGCGGGGCAGGAAGCATAGAACCCGGGATGCTGATGAGCCAGGCCGGCTCGGTGGCCGATGGAGAATATCCGGTTGCGCTGACCGGCAGGGTCTACTGCCGGGCGGATGCCGCCAACGGTGCCATCCGGCCGGGCGACTTGCTGACCACCTCGGATACTTTCGGTCATGCCATGAAAGTCACGGACTATGACAAAGCTCAAGGCGCCGTAATCGGGAAGGCGTTGACCTCGCTGCAGCAAGGTCGCGGACTGGTTCTGGTGCTGGTGGCTCTGCAGTAGGGAGGAGATTCGGCAATGATACCAACGATGAATAGGATAAAAAAGCTAGTTCTCGCCGTGGGCCCGGCCTTGGTTCTCTGTGCTCTTTTTCCCGCGTCCCTTCAAGCCAGGAGACTGAGTGAGCCGGAGGTTCGGGCTGCGGTCGAAACCTGGGTACGCCACGTGACCGCGGACGCACGCCCGGATGCCAGCATTGAAACAATGGAACCATACCAAGTTGATGGCGTTACCCTCGGCTATGTAGCGCACCTTGAAGGCGGAGGCTTCTGCCTCTGCGGCGCCGACGATCTGATTCTGCCGGTCTACTGGTATAGTCCCCGGGGTCGGTATGATCATACCATACCCGATTTTCAGTACATCCTTGATCAGATCGGTTCGCTCCCGACCAGGCTCAAGGCGCTGGAGCGAGACGGTCCGGCCGAGTTTGCACGGCTTCACCCGATCCTCGAGGAGAGGACCGAATTCTGGGAAGATCTGATAGCGGGAGCCGTTCCCACCAGACAACAGCTCAGGAGAACAGGCGAACTGAAATCAGAGCCCGATTCGATGGAGATTCGTTTTACGCCGGCATGGGGTCAGCGATCACCATACGACCTGCTCTGCCCCCAACTGCTCACCACCGGGTTCACATGTGCTGTCGGTTGCGTTGCCACGGCCATGGCGCAGATCATGTACCACTGGAAGTGGCCGGGTACGGGATTAGGTTACGATATTGGTTTTTACGAATATCGCTGGAGAACCGGCTGGGACGAGGAGCCTCTGACAGTTAATCCCGGGCTAAACCCAACCGGCTGGGCCGTTGGGCGCATCGAATATGACACGCTCATCTCGGCGCTGCGGATGAATGGATACTGGGATCACAGCATGTATCTGCATGCCATAAGGATGAGTGACAGCACAGGCTACCGCGCGGCTTTGGATGCCCTGTGGGGCAGAATGGACGAGGACACCACATGGCTTTTCGCCGATTACGGCGCCACAAGCTACAACTGGGCCGCTATGAGGGACAGCGCATCGCAGCTTTCGCCGGCCGGAAGCACCGCGGTTTCCACGCTGAGCTACCATGCGGGAATTGCCTGTCACATGAACTACCACGTTTTCGTCTCCACCACCAACAACGGGCATCTGGTAAATGCCCTCAAAGACCACTTTTATTATGACACGGACGGGAGCGTTTCGGGCTTGAACATGTCTCAGATGACCGAAGAGATACAGTGGCTCCGACCGTTCGCAGTGGGGGGAAGCGACACGGCGGGGCGCGGTTCCCACACCTGGGTCCTTTACGGCTACAACAAATCAACCGACCCGGATCGACAGTTCAAAATGAACATGGGTTGGGATGGAGCTGGGGATGGCTGGTTCTGTCTGGATACCGTGGCGACCGGAGGATATGTGTTCCAAACAAGTGAACAGACCAACTATCTGGCTCCCGCTTTCGCCAAATTCGTGGGGGATGACAACCCTGGGGATGGCTCGCCGAATGATCCTTATCAGAATCTTCAAGAAGCTCTGGCAGAAGCACCCAACGGTGCAATGGTGATCTTCAAGGCCGGCTCGGACAACACCTTCTCAGGGGACTCATTGGTAGTCGATCGACCCCTCAGCCTTACTGGTCACAACGCGGTGATTCGGAGGCGGTAGGCGGCCTTCCGTGGGTCATATGCAGAAAACCTCGATACCGGACGACCCGAGAAATTGATGCGATGATGAGAGGCAGGAAATCAGGTTGACCTTAAACCTGATTGGCAGAAAACAACTTGCAGGACCTTCCTCTTGACGAGCGTGCTCGTACCCGCCCTCGTCTCCGTCTCTTTCGCGGACATCCCCAAGCCGATCAACTACCAGGGGATGCTGGCCCAGCATGTCGGTACTCCCTTGATCAACAGGGTCATCATTGCCCTAAAGATTTGCGGTAATTCCCTTTCAGCGGGCGAAATCGACAAGGGAGGGAATAGGCTCAATCTGAACTCGAAAGGGTAGGCGGCACGAAGAACGGATAGAAACAGATCGGAGATAGATGTAATCACGCATTTTCCGGGGGAGCGAACGAGGCCTCGAGAGCCTATCCGAAGAACAAAGACTAAAGAGGACGTTTTTTGTTGACAAAGGGGTGGAGGGAGGTTATAATAAATAGTTAGGTAGAATTAGTCCTCTTTGAGGAAGGAGCTAGACTCTATGGTACTTACCAGGGCCGGTGATTACGGAATCTACGGGGTGCTGTACCTGGCAAGGCAGCCCAAGGGGAAGATAGTGTCTTTGTCGGAGGTCTCGAAAGCGGAGGGAATTCCTGAGAAGTTTTTGGCCAAGATATTTCAGAGTCTGACCAGAACGGGTCTGATCATATCCCATCGTGGAGCCAGAGGCGGATTCTCCATGGCCCGTCCGGCCAACCAGATTACCGTCAAGGAGCTTATGGAGGCCATCCAGGGACCAATCTGTTTCAGCAAGTGTTTGAGTGAGTTGCAGGATTGTGATAAGAAAGAGGTCTGCAAGTTGCGTGGCATCCTACTGAAGGCCCAAGAGTACACCGTGAAGCTCTTGAGCCAGAAGACGGTGGCAGATCTGGCCAGGTAGAATCGAATTAGGTCGGCGAATGGTTTTCACGGCAGGCTGGTCCGGGGCTCTGTAACGGTTCACATCACATCTTCGTTGTGATCGGAAGAACCGACCGCGAATCTGCCGGGTATCCCGGATTCTCTTAACTTAGGTTCAACTATTCCACCGTGCATTTTTCGGATTGCATTTTCTGTTTTTCCATTTCTCTTAGACCATGCCGATAAAATCAGACAAATGGATCAGGAGGATGGCAAAAGAGCATGAGATGATCGTGCCCTTCTCCGAGAGCCAGACTAAGGAGGGGGTTATCTCATTCGGGCTCTCATCCTATGGTTACGACATTCGGGTGGCGGATGAATTCAAGGTCTTCCGCGCCGAGAGACCCACTACGATCGACCCGAAGAGTTTCCGCCCTCAATCCTTCGAAGAGGTCAAGGCGAAAACCTGCATTATCCCTCCCAACTCATTCGTCCTGACAAGAACCGTGGAGTACTTCAAGATTCCCAGAAACATCCTGACCATTTGCCTGGGAAAGTCGACCTATGCCAGGTGTGGCATAATCGTGAACGTCACCCCGTTTGAGCCCGAGTGGGAGGGATACGCCACTCTGGAGATATCCAATACCAGTCCTGTTCCCGCAAAGATCTATGCCGATGAGGGGATCGCCCAGATCATATTTCTGGAGTCGGACGAGGAGTGTCAGATCTCTTACAAGGATAAGAAGGGCAAGTATCAGGCTCAGAAGAGAATAACCCTTCCCCGGCTGTGAACCCCGAATGAGGCGCTTTGATGAAGATTGTACGGGCACCCTTCAAGTGAGACCCCAAGCGGAGCGGATTAAGGAAATATTCCAACACTACGGGCCGAATCCTCCGTAGTCTATTTAAGTTGTGAAATTTTTCACTAAGTGTTCGACTGCTGCATTGGCAAGTAACTGCTTTTCCGCATCTTAGAAGAGGAGGATTATGCTGAAGGAGATAAGAATACATGGTCGTGGAGGTCAGGGTGTGGTCACCGCGGCCGAGCTTCTGGCGGTGGCCGCCTTCGAAGATGGTAAGTATGCCCAGGCTTTTCCGTCATTCGGCAGCGAGCGCATGGGCGCTCCGGTCCAGTCCTTTGTCAGGATCGCCGATAGGAAGGTGCATAATCGTAGCCAGATCTACGAGCCTGATTATCTGATAATCCAGGACAATACTCTGATCGGTGCCATCGATGTGCTCAGCGGGTTGAAAGGCGATGGAATGGTGCTGGTGGACACCGAGAAGAAGCCAGAGGAACTGGGGTTGAAGACCTCGGCCGAGGTCAGAACCATTCCTGCCACCAAGATTGCCCTGGAGATCATCGGGCGGGCGGTTCAGAATACCACCCTGATGGGCGCATTCTCCGGCATCACCGGCCTGATCTCGGTGGATGCGATAATCAAAAGCGTCAAGGAAAGATTCCCCGGTGAGGTGGGAGAGAAAAACGCCAGGGCGATTCAGACGGCGTACGATATGATGAGAGGAGGACAACGTGCCTAAGTCCGAATCTGGATCCACGAGACCGGAAGGAATAGTGGTCAAGCCGGGGTCAAGCAAAGAATACAAGACGGGAAGCTGGAGAGTGAAGAAGCCGGTTTTCAAGCACGATAAGTGCACGGACTGCCGCATCTGCGTGATGGTCTGTCCGGACGGAGTGATATTCGGTGAGGACAAAAAGTACCGGGCGGATATGGATTTCTGCAAGGGATGCGGAATCTGCGCTGAGGAATGTCCGGTTGATGACATCGAGATGGAACTGGAGGTGAGATAATGAAGAAGGTGATAGAAGGATCCATGGCCGTGGCCGAGGGGGTGAAGGTCTGTCGTCCTCACGTGATCTCCGCCTATCCCATCACTCCCCAGACACACATAGTGGAGAACCTCTCCCAGATGGTGGCGGATGGCGAACTGCAGGCGGAGTCGATCAACGTGGAAAGTGAGTTCGGGGCCGCCTCGGTAATTCTGGGAGCATCCGCCGCCGGCGCCAGGGCGTTCTCCGCCACCACCTCCCAGGGTCTGCTTCTGATGGGTGAGGTGCTTTTCAACATAGCTGGTTTGAGGCTTCCGGTGACCATCACGGTGGCCAACCGCTCCGTATCCGCACCAATCAATATCTGGAACGATCACCAGGATGCCATGACCCTGAGGGATTCTGGTTGGATACAGCTTTATGCCGAAGACTGCCAGGAGGTTCACGACATGCAGCTTCAGGCCTTCAAGATCGGAGAGAACCCGGAGATCGCTCTTCCGGTGATGGTTAACATGGACGGTTTCATCCTGACCCATGCTTTCGAGCCGGTGGATCTTATCGATCAGAAGGCGGCGGACGAATTCCTTCCTCCCTACAAGCCGGTCAGATACCTGACCGTAAAGGATCCCGTGACCTTCGGGGTCCTGGCAGATCCCCAGTTTTATATGGAGACCCGATACCGATTACAGCAAGCCATAGAGGCCTCGATACCGGTGATCGAGGAAGTGGCCGACGAATTCAACAAGAAATTCGGACGCTACGCCGGCGGTCTGGTGGACAAGTACAGGCTGGAAGGGGCCAAGACGGTAATGGTGGGAATGGGTTCGGTGGTGGGCACCATGCGGGAAGCGGTGGACGTGATGAGAGACAAGGGCGAAAACGTCGGATTGCTTAAGCTGCGGGCCTTTCGGCCGTTCCCTAAGCAAGCCATCTATGAGGCGTTGAAGGATGTCGATACCATCGTGGTTGTGGAGAAGGCCATCTCCTTGGGGCTGGGCGGGATCCTGCTGAACGAGATGAAGTCGGTCTTCTACGGGAAGGAGAAACAGCCCGCCATCCGCGGGATGATTGTTGGATTGGGAGGAAGAGACATTCCCACCACATCCATCATGGATGCTGTGAAGAAGGCCGAGTCGGAACCGATCGAGGATCACTTCGTTGACTTAAGAGATGAACTCATCGGAATCGGAGAATGAGCCGAGAACGGTATCTTACGAAAGGAAGAAAGTCGAAATGACTGAGAAAACCCCAGCTGTGAAGAAGAAAGAGCCGATTAAAGAGAGCTTGGTTGCTCCTGGTCACCGTGCATGTGCGGGTTGCGGGGAGCTTCTGGCAGCCAGATTGGTTATGGATGCCGCAGGGGAGAATACCATCGCCACCTGCGCCACCGGATGCTTGGAGGTGGTTTCGTCCGCCTATCCTCAGTCTGCCTGGAAGATGCCCTGGATTCATTCCCTGTTCGAAAACCCCTCAGCAGTGGCTGCGGGGATCGTAGCGGCACTCAAGGCATTGGGAAGAGAGGATGAGGCCAACGTGATAGCCCAAGGGGGTGATGGCTCCACCGCCGACATCGGAATCGGCTGCCTCTCCGGTGTGCTGGAACGGGGAGACAATATCCTCTATATCTGCTACGACAACGAGGCCTACATGAACACCGGCGTCCAGAGGAGCGGGTTGACTCCGTTCGAAGCATCCACCACTACCGCCCCTTCGGGAAAGGTGTCTTGGGGAAAGACGACGGACAAAAAGCCCATGCCGGAGATAGCGGCAGCCCACGGTATACCGTATGTGGCCACCGCGTCGGTAGGGTATTACAAAGATCTGCAAAAGAAGGTGAAGAAGGCATTGTCCATCAAGGGACCCAAGTACCTGCAGATTCATTGTCCCTGCCCGCTTGGCTGGATTCATGATCCGGCATTGACCATCAAAGTGGGTCAGATTGCGGTGCAGACCGGTCTCATCCCCATATTTGAGATGGAAAACGGAAAAATAACCTCGGTGAGGAAGATAGCCAAGAAGAAGCCGGTGGAGGAGTATCTGAAGCTTCAGGGAAGATTCAAGCACCTGTTCAAGAAGCCCGGCGGAGACGAAGAGCTAAAAAGAATTCAGGCCACTGCCGACGCCAACATCGAGAAGTATCATTTGATGTAGGATGGCATGGAAAGAGGAAAAGAGCGGGCGCGACATGGTTTTGTGCCCGCTTTTTTGTCCCCCGACGAATCAGGGCCGGAGGCAGTTTTTTCCCACACGTCATGTGATAGGCTGTTTGCAGGCACCCGTGGTTCGATTCTAAACGAAAGTGAAACTTTTCACAAATTTGGCTTGATTTCGGGGCAATAGTTGTGTAACTTGTAAACGGGAAATCGCGGAAGCAACAGGCGAACAGCCCAAATACGGGGAGCCCGATTCTGCGATGCGAGACTGGAGGTGTGGTAGAGATGTTGAGTAAAGAAGAGCTTATCGCCAAGGCGAAAAAGCCGGGCGAGGATGCGATGAAGCTGCATCCTTTTTACCGGGGGAAGATCGAAATCGTTCCCAGATGTATCATCAGAGATTTCAATGATTTCGCCATCTGGTATACTCCAGGTGTGGCTCAACCATGCAAGGATATCGACAAACATCATGAAAAGGTATGGGAGCACACCAATAAGGGCAATACGGTGGCCGTGATTTCCGACGGCACGCGAGTTCTGGGCCTTGGAGACATCGGTCCGGAGGCGGGCCTTCCGGTTATGGAGGGCAAGGCGCTTCTGTTCAAGTATCTGGGCGGCGTGGACGTCTACCCGCTCTGCCTCGATACCAAGGATCCGGATGAGTTGATCCGGGTGGTAAAGATCTTGCAGCCCTCTTTCGGAGGGATAAATCTTGAGGATATAGCCCAGCCCAAGTGTTTTTATATCCTTGATACGCTGCGGCATGAGGCCAGAATTCCGGTGTGGCACGATGATCAGCAGGGAACTGCGTGCGTTACCGTGGCGGCGCTGATGAACGCGCTGAAGATCGTGGGCAAGAGGATGGACCAGATCAAGGTGTCCATGATCGGGGCCGGCGCGGCCAGCGTGGCCACCCTGCGGGTGATGATCGCTGCCGGGGTCGATCCGGCTCACGTCATCATGTGCGACATCGACGGCATACTCTATCCGGAGAGAACCAAGTACAAGAGGGGAGACCCCCGTTACAATTTCTGCCGGATCACCAACGAGGAGGGAAGAAGGGGAGATATCCCCGAGACCATGAAGGATACCGACGTATGCATAGCTTACTCGGCTCCGGGCCCGGATATCATCAAGAAGGAGTGGGTCGCGTCCATGAAGAAGGACGCCATAGTCTTTGCCTGCGCCAACCCCATTCCCGAAATCTGGCCCTGGGATGCCAAGGAGGCCGGCGCAAGAATCGTGGCCACCGGGCGATCGGATTTCCCCAACCAGGTGAACAACTCTCTGGGTTTCCCCGGGATCTTCCGCGGGGTTTTAGACGTTAGAGCGAGTACCATAACCGATGAGATGTGCATCGCAGCCGCCTTAGAGCTGGCCAAGACGGCGGAGGACAAGGGCATGCACGAAGATCATCTGATTCCCACCATGGATGAATGGGAGGTTTATCCCAGGGAGGCCGTGGCGGTGGGCTTGAAGGCCATCGAGCAGGGCATAGCCGGGATAACTGCCTCGAGACAGGAGCTTTTTGAAAGGGCTTCTTCAATCATAAAGCGAGCCAGGGATCAGGCCCGGGTGTTGATGGAAGCGGGCATAATCGCGCCAGCACCCCCCGACGACGAGTGAGACTAAGAATCTTTCTGAGCACGTGTGGTTTCCGGTTCAACGGAACTCTGGCACCAATAAAAAAAGGAGTCAAGCATGTCGACAGTGGAAAGGGTGGATCTGACCGAAAAGCCTTACAACGTAAAGTACATAACCGATCCCTCGCAAAAGGAGCTGCGAGATCTGGCCCTCAAGCATGCGCCTTCCCTGACGGAGACCGCCTACGGCAACATCAACAAGATCACCCGGCTCAAGGCCAGGAAGGCCAATTTGACTTACTGCCTGGCGCCGGAATCGGAGAAGGATAATTTCTCCGGCCCCATCATCGACCCGGGCAAGGCTGCTGAGTTGATGGAAAGGCAAAAAGCTTATATCGAGAAGCAGGGAACGATGATTGCCATCAACGCCTACTACGGGTATGGCAAGGGAGCGGTGCCGATACAGTGGCTGTATAGCCTGGAGTCGGCCAACTTGGCCGGCATGCAGCAGGTCCTGTCATTCCCCCGATCGGCCATAGAAACCAAAGACCAGTTGGCTCAACCGTTCAAACCCAGGTTCAGGCTGGTCTTCACTGGTGGGCTGCCGCTTGAGGACATGCCTGGCAACCTGGCCATGTTGGTGGATCTGGACAACTGGACCACTTACGTGATCGGCTCGGATTATTTCGGTGAGACCAAAAAGGGCGCGCTGCGAATGCTGAATCACTACGCATACGGAAAAGGTGGCTTGGTTCTTCATGCGGGCGCCAAGAAGGTGACCATCGACGGCAAATCCATGACCATGGGAATCATGGGTCTTTCCGGCACGGGCAAGACCACCACCACCTTCAGCAAACAAGGCGAGCTGACCCAGCCGATTCAGGACGACATGATCGTCATGTGGCCTGACGGCACCCTGACCATCACGGAGAACGGCTGCTTCGCCAAGACCTTTGGGCTTACCGAAGAAACAGAGCCAGTGCTTTTCGCCGGTTCCACGCATCCGGATGCCTGGAACGAGAACGTCTTCCCCAACGCCGACGGAACCTTTGACTTCAGCAAGACGCGCCTCAGCCAAGAGGACGTGAAGCGACTGAAGGATACTCTCATCGAGACCGGGGCTCCACCGCAGAACGTGGATGATTTCATCAGCGGGAAGGTGAAGATCGATGATGTGGTGGATGAGTACGATACTCCCGAAGACGGATGGGATTTCACGGTGTGGACCCAGAACGGCAGGTCGATCATTCCCATGAAAGCGATAAAAGACGCTGCCGGCTTTGATGCCATTCCGCCCATGAGATCCTTGGGAATTCTGAACCGGGACGAAGGACCGGACGCTGCGGTTCCGGGAGTGGTGCGTCTTCACACTCCAGAGCTGGCAGCCGGTTACTTCATGTTGGGCGAAACCTCCAAGACCTCTGCCGCAGGCAAGGAGAGAGGAAAGACCCGCTCACCCTTCACCCAGCCGTTTTTCCCCCGCCCGTACGGTCTTCAGGCCAAGCGGTTCAGCGAGCTGGCCGCCAAACTGCCCGGATTGCAGACCTGGCTGATGAATACCGGCTACGTTGGCGGAGATGAGAGGGACGAGAAAAAGGGAGAGGCTCTGAAGGTCAAGATTCGCCACTCCTCCGCCATGCTCGAAGCCATGCTCTCCGGAAAGATCAAGTGGACGAAAGATCCGGATTTCGGCTACGAGATCGTGGACTTGAATGCCCCGGAGAACGCGGAACTCATGAGCAAGGTGCCCAAGGAGATTCTCAATCCCAGGGTCTTCTTCGAGAACAAGGGCCGCTCAGACCTGTACAAGACCTGGGTGGAGAAGATGAAGACCGAACGCGAGGCCTTCTTGAAGAAGTTCAGCGTGGACGACAGCATCGTCAAAGCAGTGGCGAACAAGTAGAGAATAGAAATGTCACTACGTACCTCACCTTTTTAGTTCCCCTCTCCCGGAAAGGGAGAGGGGACAAGGGTGAGGTTGTTTTTTTCCGGCCTGAAGTTGAGGGACCATGGCAGCGAAGAAAACAAAGGGCTTGGTGATAGTCTATACCGGCGACGGTAAAGGGAAAACCACCGCCGCTCTGGGCATGGCCCTGCGCGCAGCCGGACATGGCATGAAGGTGTTGATCGTTCAATTCATAAAAAGCTTCAAAAGGTATGGCGAACTCAAGTTCGTCAAGAAGTATGACTGCGGCATCGAGATCAAAACCATGGGGAAGGGATATGTGAAGATGAAGGGCGACGTGCATCCCTTTGAAGAGCACGTGAAGGCCGCAAAGAAGACATTGGAATTCGCACGTGAACAGATTGAGTCAAGGAAGTATCAGATCGTCGTTCTGGATGAAATCAACATCGCACTTGACAAGAAGCTTCTTCCGCTCAAAGAAGTAACCGACCTGATCAGGCAAAAGCCCCCGGACCTCCACCTCATTCTCACCGGCCGCGGCGCCCCCAAGAAGCTTATTCAGCTTGCCGACTTAGTCTCCGAGGTGCGAGAAATCAAGCACCCCTTCAAAAAAGGCATCCCGGCGCAGAAAGGGATAGAGAATTAGATTTGCCCCTCGCCGGCAACAGGCACCTTCGAAACGGATCTTCGATGTCCGTTACCTAGTGCGTCGCGGACGATGGCGTCCGTGACGGGCGCAGAAGCTATCTCTATTCCAGTTGCTTTCAAGCAACTGATGAAACAAGTTTCCTCTCTATCCGGCTTTAGCCACATCACTTCTGCATAGCTACTCAAACCGGCTTGCTGGGTTTGTTATGTGGCTAAAGCCAGTCAGTTTATGTTCTCACTTATCAGTTCACTAAAGTGAACTGCAATTGATTTCTCTTTCCTAATCTTTGATGCTTGGGAATGGGAATTTCCGAAGCGGATGTGCATCGGCATTTCCTAATGCCGATGCATCAAGAGAAGAAGCATCCCTTCAAAAAGGGCGTCCCTGCGCAGAAAGGGATAGAGAATTAAATTTGCTCCTCGGCGGCAACAGGCACCTTCCCGACGGATCTTCCATGTCCGTTATCTAGTGCGTCACGGAGAGGGTGTTCAGGACGAACAGAGAGATTATCTCTATTCCAGTTGCTTTCAAGCGACTGATAAAACAGACTCTATATCTGTCGGGCTTTAGCCACATCATTTTTGCATAGCTATTCGAACCGGCTGCTGGGTTTGTTATGTGGCTAAAGCCAATCAGTTTATGTTTTCATTTATCAGTTCACTAAAGTGAACTGCAATTGATTTCCCTTTCCTCATCTATTCAAACGTTTGGATGAGAAGCGAATATCCCTGACGCTTCTTTTTGTCAGATTCCTAGATTAGCCCGAATGGCCACGGAACACTTGACCTACCTGCTCCTCCCGAGCTAGGATAGACCCGGTCTGGCAAGCAGACCCTCCTGAGGCGGGCAAGCCGGGCCACCCCTCCCGGTTGATGTTGTCTACGGAAGATCCTCAAGCTTCATGATGTAGACGAGTTCGACATAGGGCGGCAGATGTTTACTCTTACGTATATCGTGCGTATGAGTTTCATAAGGCATATTGTGAGCAGTTCCACCCCCCGGGGTTCTTATAGTTTCCGATGGCCCAAGTGTTTTACCGCCATGATCATGCGTTTCAGCACCTCCAGTTTGACCAATACTAGTGTACTTGGTTGTGCCGCGAATAAATCGGTTACGCAGGTCGGGCGTCCCTTGGGTTCCATCGCAGATCGCCCACCCGGGAGGGGCAGCGATAGTCGCCTCGGACAACCCCTTATCCAGGTCAACGATGTAGTCGGGTGTCGGGTGCCATGCGATTATCGTCCCCTTGGGAACACCGAACGGGGCCCCAGGGGTTTTGAATGATGCCGCTTCCGGATTGAGCAACGCCCGCGTCCTCTTCCACTTCTGATTAAGAGTCGGCCAGTAGGATCTAATAGTCAGCTCGATCGGCGCCACACTGAACTGGATCGCATCGGCGTTCAAACTGTCGAGAAACGCGGAAATACTCTCGAAACCCTTGATCGCCACCTGTGCGGGGCCCTTGACGCGGCCGCCGGACGTCACTTCCAGAAGCAGGTCAACCTGCATGGCATCGAGTGCTTGTTTGTGCTGATTGCGCACTCCCGCTTCTGCACCGAACTCTCCGAACGCCGCCTTGACCTTCGCGGAAAAGTCCGTGTAAGTGGACTCACTTTCCTTTTTCATCTTGCCCTGAATGGCAATCCGCAGGCCATAATGTATTCCGCTTACGTAATGCGAGCCGTAGGTACTGAGGAACTGCAACAATGCCTCGTTCGGGTCGGCAATAGATTCCGAGAGGGGGACTTCACCACTTCGCCACTCTGGTAAGTCATGCGGAAGGACGTCCGACTCCCCGGAATGCTCAATCAGTACGTAAATCGTGTGATAGCTTTTCCGCTCTTCCTTGGCCTTCTCGTATGCCCCTTCCGCACTTGAAAGCATATAGCTGGCCTTGAAATACGCGCTGAGGATATTCGATTCTTCCTCCTCGGTCAATGACTCCTTAAAAACCGCAATTTCCTGTATCACATCCGACGACTTTGGCAGTCCGCCCCCTTTTAACGGGACCGATTCCTGTTTTTTTAGAGCTCTGCCGAGGGCGACCTGAGGACTGAGGGGATTACTCATATCAATGCCGTCGCCGAGTTCGACCTTTTCGCTGAGATACCCTGGATCAATTGTGCACATTTGTCTGGTGATGTAATAACGATTGATGCCACCGAGCTTCAACTCATTGTTCGGTGAAGGTGGAAGGTCGCCATCCCCGCTGCAGGACATGATAATGGATAAGAGCATTATACCCATGAGGACATGTGATCTTGCTCTCATAACGTAACACCTCCTTAGAAATTCCATTTGCGGGCTAACGACGGGGATCGGCCGCCGTGGGCGCCCGACTGGAGCGAATTGTTAGAAAGCTTAAGACTTCATCAAAGATTTCTCGCAGTTCTCCATGATGTATTTCTTTCCTCTTTGAACAACTTTATGGCCGAGAAGCTCTCGGACCGTGCAGTTATGATAGCTGCTTCGAGCAGGCCGGTCGCAACTTATGCAATGACCTGAATTTCAGCGCCACAAGTGACAAACGACGATAGCATCTAAAATTCAAGTTCGGATTTGCTATGGCCAGACCTGTTGCTTACGTATGTATTGTCTACTAATGACTAATATAATACTTGATAGAGTTTTGTTTGTCAAGGAAAAACTTGATAAAATGTGAACTTGATACACTTGTCCGCGTGTTCCACAGACCTGATGAGTACAGGACATAAAACTGCACTCGTAGGTATTTTAGCCCGAACTTTCGCCTATGGGGAGAACCATGCGGTTGACCCCTCGGCGGGATCTTCGACCCAACCGGGTCCTCATGGGGAGAGGGGACGAGGTAGGAACGAATCTTTAGATTCGCCCAAAAAGCGGGCGGAGCTGCGGTTCGACTTTGCTCCCTTCGACCTTGCTCAGGGACAGTGAGCGAAGCCTAACTGTCACCGCCCTGAGGAATTCGAAGGGAAGCTCCGCCCCTTCATTCGGTCTCAGAACAACTCGATTATGTGGTGGCAGATTCCTCGATGTATTTCTCTGCCATGAAGGCGGCCAGTGTGCCGTCGCTAACGGCAGTGGTTATCTGTCTCAATTCTTTGTCTCTCACGTCTCCTGCGACGAAGACTCCGGGCGTCGAGGTCTTGGTATCCTCGCCAGCAACCACATAGCCCCACTTGTTCAGATCAACCTGCCCCTTCAAAAACTCGGTCTTGGGGTCCCAGCCGACATAGACGAACACACCGGCGCAGGGGATACTCTTTTCTTCGTTGGTCTCCCGGTTCTTTATGGTGACCGACTCGATCTGGGTTTCTCCGTTTATCGAGGTCGCCATGTGATTTAAGAAGAACTTAAACTTGGGCTCGTTATGGGCTCTGTCCTGCAGGATCTTCTCCGCATTCAGATGAGGCATGAACTCAACCACGGTAATGCTTTTGACGAACCTGGTTAGAAACAAGCCCTCCTGGATGCCGGAGCTTCCCCCGCCAATCATAACGATGTCCTTCTCCTTGAAGAAGGCGCCATCGCACGTGGCGCAATACGATACGCCCCGTCCCTTGAACTTCTCCTCCCCGGGGATATTCAGCTTCTTCGGCTCGGTTCCGGAGGCCACGATGACTGCCTTGGCTTTGTATTCCTCTTCGTCCACTTTGATGATCTTGATGGTGCCCTTTAAATCGGCGGAATTCACCTCCTTGTACGGCGTAATCTGCAGGCCGAACTTGACCGCTTGATCCTCCATTTTCTTGGTTAGCTCGGCGCCAGTTATCCCCTCCGGAAAGCCGGGATAGTTTTCGACCCAATCGGTCGACGCCACAAGGCCTCCCACGTTGAGCCGCTCCAGCATGATGGTCTTCAGCTTGGCCCTGGTAGCGTAGATTCCGGCTGTTAAGCCGGCCGGCCCCCCTCCGATGATTATCAAATCGTATGAGTTTCCTTCAGCCATATGTCTCTCCTTGTTCAAATGCACAATGGAAGGGTGAAGCCTTCCGCAAGACAATCGTCTTGTTTGGTCTTGCTTTTTGACACACAGACGTTATTTTAATTTAGAACGTTGGCAGCCTTGTGTCAACAAACTTCTGGGAGGTGGTTGTGCAGATCAGACGTCCCCCTTGGCTGAAGGTTCAAGCTACCTGGGGCGAGGAGTATCGGAGAGTCAAATCCCTGCTGGCTGAGTCGAATCTTCATACGGTCTGCGAGGAGGCCAACTGCCCCAATCTCTGCCACTGCTTTGAGAAAGGTACGGCCACGTTCCTGATTCTGGGCGATATCTGCACCAGAGGCTGCGCCTTCTGCGACGTGAAGCGAGGCGCGCCCCTTCCGGCGGACGAGGATGAGCCCAAAAGGGTGGCAGAGGCGGTGAGAGAGCTGAAGTTGCGCTATGCGGTGATAACGTCGGTCACCAGGGATGATCTGGACGACGGAGGAGCTTCCATTTTCGCCCGAACCATCAGGGAGATCAGAAGCTCGATCCCGGATTGCAGGGTGGAGGTTTTGATACCTGATTTTGGTGGTTCTCTTGAACCTCTGAGAGAGGTGTTAGATGCGAAGCCGGACGTGCTGAATCACAACTTGGAGACGGTCGAAAGGCTCTATCCAAAGGTTAGAAAAGGCGCGGACTACAAGAAATCCCTGGAACTTATTCAGAATGTAAGGAAAATCGACGGAAGCATGCTGAGCAAATCGGGAATGATGCTTGGGTTAGGAGAGAAGCGGGAAGAGATAATTGAACTGATGAGGGACCTCAGGAATGTCGACTGCAATCTTCTGACCATTGGGCAGTATTTGAGTCCGTCTAAGGACCATCTCCCCATAAGAAAATTCTATCATCCGGAGGAGTTCGCGGAACTAAAAAGTATGGGGGAGAACATGGGTTTCGCGCACGTGGAATCCGGTCCACTGGTGAGAAGTTCCTATCACGCCAAAGACCAGGTTGAATGCCTGAAACAGTCATTGAAATGCAAAGTTGAATGATGAGTGTTCGGAGTTGGGTTAACGTTTGCGAAACTCGTATAGAGGCTGGAGGCTAGAAGTGAGAAGCTGGCGGACACAGAAAGGTAGTCGATTCCTCCAGCTTCGAGCTTCGACGGACGAATCTCGGGCAGACGCCCGCCCCCACCCGGACGGGTGCCCCCAGACGGGAGCGTCCGCTCGTCTGGGCAGGCGGGCCCGTATGGGCGTCCGGGCGATACGAGCATCGCCAGCGGCTCTCGAGCATCGAGCCTTATCAAAAGGAGGTGGGATGAAACTCTATTACGCAACGTTCAAATCTCCGGTGGGCGAGATACTTGTCACCCGGACGGACAAGGGCCTGAACTTTATCACTTTTCCCAAGAGCAGATGGCACCGGTTCTTGGCGGCCTTGAGAAAAGACCAGAGCATTACGTTGAAGAAGGACGAGAAGAAATTCTCGTCCCTGAAGAAAGACTTGAAGAACTACTTCTCCGGGAAAAAGGTGAGTTTCAGGCAGCCCTTGGATTTGTCGGGCGGCACTCCCTTTCAGAAAAGAGTGTGGAAGGCCATGCAGAGGATCCCGCCAGGCCAGACCAAGAGCTATGGATGGCTGGCCCGGCAGGCGGGAGGCAGGAACAAGGCCAGGGCCGCGGGTGCCGCCTGCGGAGCCAACCCTATCCCAATCGTCGTGCCGTGCCATAGAGTGGTCAGAAGCGACGGCGGCCTGGGAGGATACGGCGGCGGACTGGCTGCCAAGCGAAAGCTGCTGAGCATAGAGAAAGCCGCCATTTGAGGCGGGAAAACACCCGGCGATAGGCTTAGGGGAGAGACGAGTTGATACTCAAGACGCTCGTGGTGGGATTGCTGGAGACCAACTGCTACATCCTGGGTGATGAGAGGACCAAAGATGCGGTGGTGATCGACCCGGGAGAAGACTTCGAGGAGATAGACAAACAGCTTAAGGCTTCGGCCCTGAAGGTCAAGTATATAGTACTGACCCACGGTCATTTCGATCACACCGGCGCCCTGGCCCGGTTGAAAGAATCCACCGGCGCACAAATCCTGATTCATGAAGAAGACGCCTCCATGCTGTTGTCGAGCGGACAGGCTCAACCCTTTCTTATGGATAGCGGAGCCGAGCCTTGTGCGGCAGACCGGACGCTGAAGGAGGGAGACAGGATTCAGTTCGGCGAGAACACGCTTGAGGTCTTACATACACCCGGACACACTCCCGGAGGAATTTCGCTGGTCAACGACAAAATGATTTTCACCGGCGACACGCTCTTCTGTGGCTCCGTCGGTAGGACGGATTTGGCGGGCGGGTCATTCAGGAAGCTGATCGATTCCATTAAGGGGAAGCTGCTGACCAGAGGGGACGATTACCTGATCTATCCCGGTCACGGGCCGGCCTCCAGCATCGGGGAAGAGAGAAAACAGAACCCCTTCTTGGGCGAGACTTGAAGCTTGAGCGCCACTGGTAGGTATCGCGACTCAGACCAAACCACAGTTTCGCCTCTCCGCCAAAAATAAGAAGCCTGGTGAGAACGTAGTAATTATCAGCGAACGATATGTGTCTGTGATTTGTCTATGTTGCCGAAAAACCCACACAAAGCTGATTACCACGTTCATCCCGGCTACTCCCTGGACGCCACCGGCACCGTGGACCAGTATTGCGCGAGAGCATTGGAGCTGGGCATCAGGGAGATCTGCTTTACCACTCATTACGATTCCGATCCCCACAGAAAAGAGATTGATCCCTTCGTACAGGTGGACGGCCAGATAGTCCCGTTGTCGGAGCAGAGTGTCGGAAGATACATTGATGACGTGAGGAGCGCGGGCGAGAGGTACCGTCCTTCCGGGCTTACGGTGAGGGCGGGCCTGGAGGTGGACTACGCGCCGCACATAGAGGAGAAGTTGCGGCATGAACTGGCCCGGTTCGATTTGGACTATCACCTTGGTGCGGTGCATTGCCTGGATCATATCGCCATATCAGCATCGAATGAGGCGGGGAGGTACTTCAAGACCAAGAGTGCCGAGGAAATGCTGTCGGAGTATTACGGGGTCTTGAGGCACGCGGTTCAAAGCGGGCTGTTCGAGGTTATGGCACATCTGGACATCTACAAGAAGTATGGTCTGGGCTTCTACGGTGAAGAGATACTCACCGGTCACAGGGGTTTGGTCGAGCCGGTGCTTGCACTCATGGCCAAAAAAGATGTGGGGATAGAAATCAACACCGGGGTCTTGCGAAAAGGGCACGAGGAGTTTTGCCCCGGATTGGAGATTGTCAAGCTGGCGTTGGAGAAGGGCGTGAAGATAGTGGCCTATGGCTCAGATGCTCATAAAGTGGACCAACTGGGAGAAGGCATTCACGAAGCGTACGGGAAGGTGGAAGAGCTCAAGCGCAAGATCGGCATGGGGAGCAAGACAGCCACCAGGTGAAACGAATTACATCGGGCTGAGTGGTTATGGAACTGGAAGATAAGCTGAAGAATCTCGGCAGATTGGTTTCAACACGGAAAGTGCACCTCCCGGTTGTAGAGAGAAGCAAGACGGCCGACGTTTTGGGCGGGCAGGTGATCAAAGGTAAGTTCGGCGAGTTCGTTCTGGCAACAGAGGGATTCGATCTGGCAAAGCTTCATCGGGACGTCCGGATGCCCTGCTCTTGGAAGCTCAAAGGGAAATTGCTGGCTAAGGTCTGCCGGCCCCGAAAAGGCACGGCAGAACATACTTGGCCGCGCACCTTCAATCCGGAAAAGGCTGCCTTCTTTGACTGTGAGACCACCGGTCTGGCGGGAGGAGTGGGGACCTATGCTTTTCTGGTGGGATTGGGTTACCTCTGCGGCGACGAGTTCCGTATGGAGCAGTACTTCATGGAGGACTTCCATCAGGAGAGAGCGGTACTTGCCGCCGTAGCCGAGAAGATGAACGGCTTTGAGTTCCTGGTCAGCTACAACGGCAAATGCTTTGATCTGCCGCTTCTTGAAACACGATGGACCGTGAACCGGATCGACTTCGATTCCAGCCGCTGGTTTCATCTGGACCTTCTGTATCCCAGCCGCCGTCTCTGGAAACGCCGCATCGGGGACTGCAGCTTGGGAAACGTAGAGCAGCAGATCCTGGGAGTGGGAAGAGAAATAGACGTTCCGAGCTTCCTGATTCCCCAGATATACTTCGATTACCTGAGGAACGGCCAGGCCGAGCCCCTGATTCCGGTGCTTCACCACAACAGTCACGATATCGTCTCCCTGTTCAAGTTGGCCGTTGTGATCGATGGGGCGCTTGAAGCTCTCGACCCGGTGGCGCTGGATGACCCCGTGGATCTATACAGCCTGGGCCGGGTCTATCAGAGTCTGGGCGACCATCATGCCGGCGTGCGATGCTTCGAACGGGCCTTGACCGGCGACGCGTCTCCGGAGCTTCGGCAGGGCGCACTAGTTAGCCTGGCCTTCGCCCACAAAAGAAGCGGATCCGCGGACGAGGCGGCCGGGATATGGCAGAATCTTACCGGAGAAGAGTTTCCTTTTTCTCTTTTGGCCCACGAGGAGTTGGCCAAGCATTGGGAGCACAAGAAAAAGGAGTATGGCAGGGCGCTGTTTTTTGTGGAAAAAGCTATGGCCCACCTTGCCTCCGATTACTGCCAGGATGTTGCCTCCAGACGTGATAGGATGATAGCCTCCCTGGAACACCGAAAGTCGAGGTTGATGAGAAAAATCAAGAGAACCTCGGCTCGCCGGCGAAATTGACCTTTGCGGATAAGATCAGAATATCCTTCAATCTTCTTCGATGAGGCCGATTCTTAACATATCATGTTCTCGCAACGATGATTGCGGTCGGGACCTCCGGCCGGGAGGCGGAGCAGGGGCAAGCGACCGAGAATGATGGTCGGCTTTTGTTGGGGCCCACTTCCAAAGCGAGAAAGGAAGGTTGGGCGATCTGTTTTCCTCAACAAGACTCAAAATCGGGTTGGATGCCGGGTCGAACATCTCATCGTCGCTTTTAATGGGCATGCAGAAGATGAATAAAGTAAAGGGCTGAGGAGAGTCAGGGATCGGGATTCGCGAAGCCTCGCTTTCCGCGTCTTGACAACGTATTGTAATACGAGAAAAAGCGGCGAGTTTGCCTGGCTTCGGAATTCCGCTTTCGTGAACGACGTTTTGGAATTGCGGAACGCATCTCGCCAGGATGCGAGAGATGCATGTTGGCAGTAATGATGCTCGTCCATTGACGGGCTGAGTTACCCCGGGTTATTGGAAGATGAAACTGAAGATTTCGATCATAATCTTTGCGCTCCTCTGGGCTCTTGCTCTGGCGGATCATTCCGCTGATCACAGGACCATCCAGTTTTACGCGGGAGAGGTGCTGGAGATTCGACAGGATGCGGAAGGAACCCACTTCACCTCCATACGGATGCTGAGGGAGAGACTTTCCCGGCTGAGCATGCTTTCACGAGATCACGCAGCTGGAACCTCGTGTCCGGTCGATATACGGTACCACTCAATGCAGACGCGGCCGCAAGACACCTCTCCTTCCCCTGAGATACTCAAGACCGAGGGAGCTACCGACATTCCTGATATGATGGTCAACCAGGAGGATTACGCCAGTTCCTTCAACCAGAGAGATCCTTCCGTCTGCATGTTCCCGGACCGAAGCTTCGTCACCGTCTGGCAGGATGAGAGAAACGGCGATCTGGATGTCTTCGCCCAGAAATGTTCCTTCAGCGGTTCTCCGCAGGGATTCAACTTCGAGGCTGGCGAGGAGGACTTTCCAAGGGACCAGTTCCTGCCTTGCGTCTCGGCAATAGATGATACCAGTTTCGTGGTGTTGTGGATAGACGAAGTAGACTTTGACATTCGCGGGAAGAAATACCATCGGGACCTGTCACCGGTCGGCTCCGTCTTCCGGATCGACGATTCTCCGATTCCGTTCACCACCTGGGTGCCTGCGTTGTCGTTCGGGCCGGCCGGGGATTTTGTGGTGGTGTGGGCAGATACCAGATCAGGCAGCCACATCTATGCACGGAGATTTGACTCATCGGGAGCCCCACTGGGAGCAAGCTTCAAAGTGAGTGATGACGATGGAAGCATGCTGCGAACCTCACCCAAAGTGTGGGTGGGAAACTCGGGCAAATTCGTCGTGGCCTGGGAAGACTACCGTAACGTAGATGCTGATATCTATGCGCAGAGATACGATTCCAGTGGCTCCCCGCTCGGTACCAACATCCTGGTAAATGTGGATTCACTTAGCGAAGATCAGTACCATCCGAACCTGAGCATGGGGCTGAACGATCGTTTCATGGTCGCCTGGGTGGATTTGAGACGCGGAGATGAGGCCATATTCGCACGCTCCCTCTCGTTCGAGGATCCCTCAGGAGACACGATCCTCTTCTCCGTCACCTCGGAGACGAGTTCCGTGGTTCAAGATTGTCCTCCCATCGTTGCCGATACTCTGGGGAGATTCACCGTGGCTTGGATCGAATATACGTTGTCTGATCCAACCGCTTATGCGCTCAGATTCGACAGCCTGGGACAGATACAGAGCGATACCATAATCCTGACCAATCCGCCGTCGACCGGAGAACGCCACGGTCTGACCATATCTTCTGACCTTGATGGCAGCTTCGCTGTGGCATGGATGGACAAACGGTCCGGCAACTACGACATCTACGCTCAGTCTGTCACCTCTCAAGGGTTCCCAAGCGGAGCGAATCTCACGCTGAATGACGATCTGCTGGGGGCCAATCAGGATCATCCCCAGGTGGCCGTCAGGGCGGACGGCGGATTTGCCGTGGTATGGGCGGATTCCAGAGGGGGAGCATCGGACATATTCATGAGAAGATTTGACCAGTCCGCCGGCCCGCTGTCAGACGATTACATGGTGAACGACAGTTTGGGTCGTTTCTATCACGGCAACCCGGACTTGGCCTGTGATGATTCCGGAAATTTGGTGGCGGTATGGGAAGATGCAAGATCCAGCCTCGTGGAGATATATGCTCAACTGTTCCACAATTCAGGAAATCCTACCGGAGGGAATTTCAGAGTCAACTGTCAGGGGATGATCAACAGTTTCGCCCCCAGTTGTGATATGTCGCCGGAAGGAGACTTCGCGGTGGTCTGGTCCGCCACGGAGGGAAGTCAGAATGATATCTACGGCAGGCTCTTTTCTTCCTCCGGAGAGCCGATCGACACCTGTTTTATTGTAAACGACGACGGCCTCACCGTGGACCACCTTCACCCCAGGGTGGCCGTGGATAGTTCTGGCGGGTTCGTGGTCGTCTGGCAAGACGCCAGGGGAGGACAGAGCCGCGCATATGCCCAGAGGTTCGCACCCGACGGGTCGAGGATAGGAGCCAATTTTGCCGTCTACTGCGACAGGCCTGATCCTCTCCAGTACGGCGCGGATTTGGATGCTAACCAAAGAGGGGATTTCACGGTGGTCTGGGTCGAGCCGTTTCTCTCTTCAACCATGGTCTTTGCTCAGAGATACGACAGTTCCGGGGCACACCTTGACACTAACCTGATGGTCGTGAATGATTCTTCTGCCGGCCCGGAGAGTCCAAAGGTCAGCCTGACCGAAAACGGTTATTCAATGGTCGCCTGGACCGATCACCGGGGGGAGGGATCGGATGTCTACTTCCAGACGTTTCTGGATGGTGTGCCACAAGGGTCCAACAGGAGAGTGAATGACGGCGGGGATGCCCTGCAAGCTGTTCCGGATATCGATCCGTGGAATTCGTATTTGTATTCCGTCTGGAGAGACAATCGTGTGCCCGGCCTCGGATTCAGTATCTTCTTCAACACCGTCGATTTTACCCAGTCTGCGGTTGAGGATGGCCCTGCCGAGGAGCGCTCCTCGAGAGGTTTCCATCTGGCTCAAAACTACCCCAACCCCTTCAATCCGGTTACCACAATTCCGTACGCCGTCGGCACCAGGCGGGGGGGCATCACGCCAGTTACCCTGAAGGTCTATAATATCTTGGGACAGTTGGTTCGGACCCTGGTAGACGAGGAGAAGGCGGCTGGACGCCACCAGGTCTCCTGGGACGGCAGGGACCAGAGCGGAGGGCAGCTCTCCAGCGGGGTATACCTCTACAGGTTGGAGGTCGGAGATCTCAGGGTCACCAAAAGAATGCTGCTTCTGAGATGATGACGAGAGGGGTTGGGCCAGCCGTATACTCTGATTGGGCGGTGGTCATACCACGGTTTTTCTCCGTTCCTACAGGCTGAGCTGCATAACAATTTAAGTCGGAAATGAGCCAATTCAGGTATAAGTTCTATTTGACAACTCTTGTCATAGATGTGATCTTGAAAGCGGAAGGAAACTCTGTCGACTTCGATAACGGGGTATGTGCATGAATCTTCTTCTGACCGGGCATCCGGGCGTAGGCAAGACCACTATCATCAGAAGCCTCATAGAAAAACTGAAACTTCCCGCTGGCGGGTTCTATACCGAAGAGATACGGGAGGACGGGATGAGGCAGGGTTTTGCCGTGGTTACCCTCTCCGGCTTCAAGGGAGTCCTGGCCCACCGAAACTTCAAGAGCCGGTACAAGGTGGGTAACTATGGTGTGGGGGTTTATACCCTCAACAGGATTGGGGTGAAAGAGATCCAGATGTGCCTGATGGAGAAGAAGGTGATCGTCATAGACGAGATCGGAAAGATGGAGCTTCTCTCCCCCCAGTTCCAGAGCGCGGTGGAGAAGGCGCTGGATGCAGACAACCCGGTTTTGGGAACCATCACCCTGGCACGGCATCCGTTCGCTCAAAAGGTGAAGGCCCGCGAGGACGTAACGGTTATAGAGGTAACCAGGGACAACAGGGATGAGATACTGAAAACCCTGGCCAAGGATTTGAAGAAGCTTAAGCCGTAAGTTGAATCGGATTTTCGCGGTACATCAGCTCCCCGGACGAAACTCTCCCTCGACAGTTCTCCACACAAACCCTGAGCGCGTTTAGCCGTTCCGGAAAAAGGTCTTGACATCCGGTCTCCCGGGTCCTATTTTTCCGGGGCTAATCGGATTTTCCAAAAAGGGGGGAGGAGGTGCTCTCATGGAAAGAGAGAAATGTCTGCAGGCGATGGACTTCCTCAAAGACTGGTCGGCGTGGAGGGGCAGCTTGGGCGAAGCCATCATAGCGTCGCGCAGGTTTGGCGTGTCCGATGAGAAGGTCAGGGAGATCTCAGAGAAGATGCAGGAGTTCCTGACCCAGAAAGTCTGCCCGGCCACCAAAGAAGAGGAACTCCTCAGGGAGATGTGGAACGCGGCCCGGCCCCAGGAGAGAAGAACCATAGCCAGCCTGTTTTTCAAGCTGGCAGATTGAAGCCATCCAGCCGGGGCTTCCCGCACCGGACGGACCGTCGGCGTCCGGCAATGCTCAACAGTAGCCACCGCGGTCAGAGACAAGGCTGATCGGATCTTTGGGGCACCGGTGAAGTGGAAGAAGATGGACGTGGGGGTCAGGAAGTCGCGCTTCTTTTCCTCTGCACAAGCCGAATTCCCGCTGCATTCTGTGTTTGTCGAGACCGACGGGCGACCGCAACCGCTCCCGGTTCAGGGTCTTGTGACGCAGCGTTGCCTCAACTCTCTCCTGAATCACGGTAACACCTGCGTCTTGACAGGGCGTCGTGACCGGTGAGCGCCGAGACGCCGCGGGCGGAATATCAAGCATCCTTCCGGTCCGGATGATCTGGGCCAAACTCTTCAGAAATTCCTTGACAAGGTCAACCGGGGGGCATTATAATTCGGTGCAAGCTAAGACGATTTTACAAACAAGGAGGTGCTGGCATGGAGAAAGAAAAATGCCTCCAGGCGATGGACTTTCTCAAGGATTGGAAAACGTGGAGAGAGAGCCTGAACGAGGCCATCTCGGCTGCGCGCAGTTTCGGCGTGTCCGATGAGACCATCAAGAAGATGACCGTCAAGGTCGGGGATTTTCTTTCGGAGAAGGTCTGCCCGGCCACCAAGGAGGAGGAACTCCTGAAAGAGATGTGGGATGCCGCCACGCCGGACGAGAGGAAAACCCTGGCCGGGTTGATCTTCAAGATGGTGGATTAGCCCGGCCGGGTCACGAGGCACCGCAGCATGCGGGGCCGTTCTGACGGACCTTGATTCCTCCAGGAACAGCAAGAGAGAGGACGCAGTTCCTCTCTCTTTTGAATATGGCGTTGTCAGGCTTCTCTGGCAGCGAACCATAGAGAAAGGAGGTGAATTAAGTTGAAGAAGCTGAGCGCGCTGGATTGGATAACGTTTGTCCTGGTGATCGTTGGCGGGCTGAACTGGGGACTGGTGGGCATCTTCAAGTTCGACCTGGTGGCCGCCATTTTCGGAGAAATGGGAATAATCTCACGAATCGTCTACACTCTGGTCGGCCTGTCCGCCATCTATCTGGCAATAATCTCCGGGAAGTTGGCCAAGAAATGAGTCGGTTTCTCAGGCAAGCTTCATTGTCCGCTCAAGGGGAGTTACAGCTTCAGGGAGTTTGCCTGCCTGTCCTGACCGGCCGGCTGACCAGGGCAGACAGGAGAATTCCTGAATCCGACCGGATTGGGTGAGAGTCTGCCGGAACGTGGTATCCGGAAAATGACGACGACAAATCTTCTCAAACTGATAGCGAGCATAATCCTATGCCAGATGGCCGGGGTGATCGGCGCGGTTTTCACCTCGTCTGCGGTTCCCACCTGGTACGTTGCGCTAAGAAAGCCACCTTTTACGCCCCCCGGATGGGTCTTCTCGCCCGTCTGGATCGCCCTTTACCTGCTGATGGGGGTATCGGCGTTCCTGGTTTGGAGCAAGGGTTGGGGAGACAGCCGGGTCAAAGTAGCATTGAGCCTGTTTGCCGTTCAGCTGGTGCTGAACGCATCATGGTCGGTCATGTTCTTCGGGCTTAGGTCACCTCTGGCCGGGTTCGTCGACATCGCGGTGCTATGGGTATTCATCCTGCTGACCACCCTGTATTTCTTCAAGGTATCGTATACGGCAGAAGCGCTGCTGGTGCCGTATATCTTGTGGGTGAGCTTCGCAGCGATTCTGAATTTCTCCATTTGGAAGCTGAACGCGTGAGACTTTGGAGCGTCCATCCAAAATATCTGGACAGGGCAGGGCTGACAGCACTCTGGAGGGAATCCCTTTTAGCACAAAAGGTTTTGGATGGGACAACCAAAGGCTACAAGAACCATCCGCAGCTCAGAAGGTTCTACAGCCATTCCCAGCCCCGTAAAGCGATCGGGAAGTACCTTCGCGAGGTGTGGAGGGAATCCAAGGTGCGGGGGTACAACTTTGACCGAACCTTAATCAAGGCTGAAGGTCCGGCCAACAAGATCGCGCTGAACAGGGGGCAGTTGAGGTACGAATTTGACCTCCTTCGCGCCAAGCTTAAGAAAAGGGATCCGGTAAAATATCACCAGTTGCCCTCCGCCTCAAATGCCCAGTCCCACCCGCTCTTCCGGATCGTGGAAGGCGAGATAGACGAGTGGGAGAAAGTGAAACCTGGCGTTAGCAGCAGCGGCAGCAGGAATGGGTCACGCCTGGCTCATCCCGGAGGATTGAGATAAACATGGCTAAGAGGGTTATAATTACCGGTGCGACCGGTTTCATCGGCAGGGCACTCTCCAAGAGACTTGTCGCATCCGGATATCAGGTGGTGGGGCTATCTCGCGATCTGGAGAGAGGCCGCCGGATCTTGGGGGAGAAGATCACGATCCTTGAATGGGACGGTCAGAGTGCCGAAGGATGGGGTCGGCAGGCGGACGGGGCTTACGGGGTCATCAACCTGGCCGGAGAGAGCATCGCCTCTGGAAGGTGGACGGAGAAGAAGAAACAGAGAATAGTCCGGAGCAGGCTGGACGCGGGCAGAGCCGTGAGCGATGCGATAGCAGGAGCAAAGAGCAAGCCGGGAGTCGTCATCCAATCCTCCGGAATCGGCTATTACGGCTCTCGCGGGGACGAAATGGTTGATGAGTCGTCGCCCGCCGGAGAGGGGTTCCTGCCGGACTTAGCCAAAGAGTGGGAAGGATCCACCAAAGGTGTTGAGGCTCTGGGCGTTCGCCAGGTCACCATTCGAACCGGAATCGTCTTGGGCAAAGATGGCGGAGCGCTTCCTCGTCTGCTGACCCCGTTTCGCTTTTTCATTGGAGGGCAGCTGGGAAGCGGCAGGCAGGCTTTCCCCTGGATTCATGTCGCCGACCAGGTTGAGGCCATCTGCTTCCTCTTGGAGAATGAAAAGCTGCGCGGGGCTTTTAACCTGGCGGCGCCGGAGCAGATCAGCATGAAGCAGTTCTGCAGGACACTGGGCAGGGTCGTGGGGCGACCCTGCTGGTTGCACGTGCCCGGTTTCGTGCTTCGTCTTCTTTATGGCCAGATGGCGGATGAGGCGCTTCTGTCGGGACAGAAGCGCCGCGCCGCAGAGGCTGCTGGCGGCAGGGTACAGATTCCGCTATCCCGACGCGGAAGGTGCTCTTCGCCACATTCTGGCTTAGAGAGACCCAACCGGTTTGAATACCTCACCCAAAATCCGCCCTGTCTTTCAGATTTGCAGCGATTATCCCTGCAAAGCTGTTCAGGTTCTGCTTATTCGAATACCCCTGTACTCAGAGCGCTCTTGGAAGGGGAGCACAGCAGCTTAAGGTCTAGAAAAACGAGATTTCCCTTGCCTTTCATGCAACAGATTGTACCTTCAGCATCAGAGGGAACCGAAAGAGAATGGCATTAACTTCTGCGAATTGGGTTACGCTAAACGGAGGTTGAAATCATGAGATTTCTGCGCGCGATAATGCTAATCGCTGTTGGATTCTGCAGCCTCACATGCCCGGCCGGCGCTCAGGTGATAACTCAGGATGAGTTTTTGAGTCAGTTGAAGCAGTTTCATCCTCTGTTTGAGAGGGAGAGGATGACGTCTGATATCGAAAAGGAGGAGCGAAGCAGCTTTCTGGGGGCTGAGGATTGGAATCTCCTTTCGTCGGTAGGCTTCTCCCACGAAGAGCCCTCGGTGGCCTTTGCCGGCCCGGAGAGAACCGATGCTTTCTCCGTCAGCGGCGGTGTTGAAAGGGCATTCTGGAAAACAGGCGGCAGGCTATCGGCCTCATTCTCCTCCACCCGGGCCAGCCTGAAGATCGACCCGCTGTGGGGATTCCCGGATTCCTTCTACGAGAATCGACTGGCCGTCAGCTATGCACACCCTTTGATGCGAAACAGAAACGGCTTCCTGGACCGGCTGCAGTATAACCTGAAGCGATTCGATATCGATTTTTCGGACGTGCAGGCCCTTGAGAACATGGAGGGTTTTCTGGCAAACTGTGCTGACAAATTCTTTGACTGGGTACTGCTCACCGAGCAGATGAAGATTGCCTCCGATCGTCTGAGGTTGGCTGAGGAAGAGCTGGCCAGGACCAAGAAGAAGAGAAGAGCTCATCTGGTCGACCAGATCGACGTGATTCGGGCCGAGGATGCCGTTCGAATCGGCAAGCAAAGTGAGATGCTGGTCGAGTCCCGGTGGAAATCCCTGCAAGCTGAATTGGCGGTGCTCTCTCAGAACCATGAAATCTACAATGTCACTCCCCAATTCGATCTTTACCAGACCGAGGAGTTGATTTCGCTGGAAGATGTCCTCACCGACCTGAAGGCAAAATCACGGATAATCACGGCCATCAACATAAGGTTAAGACAGCTGAGATTAGCTCGCAGCGGTTATGACGAAACATCCAAGCCGAATCTCTTGTTCCTTGCGGAACTCAACACCAAGAATCTGGATGAGTCCTTCGGGAAGTCGCTGGCCATGGACAAGCCCGACGCCCTGATCGGACTCCAGTTCAGCGTGCCTTTGGAGAAACGGACCTCCAAACATCAGGTGGCCAGGACCGATCTGCAGATCAGCCAGCTCCGGAAACAGCTGGACGAGGTTACCCTCGACCTATCATCGGCCCTGACGCATTTGCATATACAGATCAGAGAATTAGAGGACGTACTGAAGCTCAATCAGGAACAGATCGAGTCGGCAAAGCAGAAGACCCAGGAGGAATTGAAGTTATACAACCAGGGACGCGGGGACCTGACCTTCGTAATCCAGAGCCGGGATAACGAGGAGAATGCAAAGCTCACTTACGCACAGAATTCGACTCTCTACCACAAGTTGATATTGCAGTACCGTTCTCTCCTGGATGAGCTGTTACCGTCCCCGCAGAGAGAGTGAAAACGCAGGACGCTAACGGGCCCTGGTGGAAAAGTGGCAGTGGCAGGTAGCAGTTGCAGGGAAATGAAACTAAAAGCAGCGGGTTCCAGCAGTTCCGGATGGGGCGCGTGACATGCAAGGTAGTTTCAAAGATCTGAGGGTCCACAAGTTGGCTTACCGGCTGGCCATGGAGATATTTCATTTGACCCAATCCTTTCCCAAGGAGGAAACTTACTCTCTCACTGATCAGATAAGGCGGTCGTCGCGCTCAGTCTGTTCGAATATTGCAGAGGCATATCGGAAGCGCCGCTATCCCAAGCACTTCACCTCGAAAATCACGGATGCGGACGGCGAAGCCAGCGAAACCATGGTATTTCTGGACTTTGCGCCAGATTGTGGGTACATCGGCGCAGAACTCCATCAATCGCTCAGCGAAAGATATGGAGAGGTTGGAAAGATGCTGGGAAGCATGGCAGAGCATCCCGAACGTTTCATTCCCAAGCGGTGAAAGCATCTGGTCTGCTACTGCAGACTGCCTCTGCCACTATCACTTTCAAACGCCTGGATACGAACACACACCATCCCGGAGGTAACAAACCTTGAGATCTTTCTTCAGGTTTTTCGCAGAGCGTCACCTGCTGGCCAATCTTATAACCCTGATGACCATACTGCTTGGGCTCAGCACCCTGACGCACATCAAACGCGAGATTTGGCCCGAGGTGGATTACGGCTGGATGATAATCACCACCCGTTATCCGGGCGCCTCACCGGAGGACGTGGAGCTGAATGTCACCAACAAGATCGAGGAGGAGTTAAACGAGGTCTCCGGCATCGAGCGGATGACATCGGTTTCTATGGAGAACATCTCGGTGATCAACATCATCATCGACACCGACGTAAGCGACGAGAAAGAGGTCAAAACCGAGATCAGGGAGGCGGTAAGCCGTGTGGCCGATTTCCCCGTAGAGGTCACAGAGTCGCCGCTGGTTACCGACTTGAAGACCTCCATCTTTCCGGTGATCGAGGTGGGGCTGGCCGGCGACCTCCCCTACAAAGAGCTTCGGGAGATCGGCAAGCGACTGGAAAGAAGATTGGAAGCGCTTCCCGGAGTCTCCAGCGTGGACAAATACGGATACCTGGCTCGCGAGATCAAGGTGGAGGTCTCTCCGGATGCGATCCGCAGGTACCAGATCCCCCTGAGGGAGATCATAGCCGCGGTCAGAGCGCGCAACATCCGTGCCACAGCCGGATCATTCGAATCGTACACCAGCGAGAGAAACCTGGTGGCCTTGGCTCAGTTCGACGATCCCCTGGAAGTCGGGGAGGTGATCGTCAGGTCCACCTTCGAAGGGCCTCTGATACAGGTCAAGGACCTGGCCGTTGTAAAGGACGACTTCGAGGATGAGAGGATCCTCTCCCGCATGAACGGCAGGCAGGCTATCTCCTTTCTGATCAACAAAAAGGAGGGGGCCGACGCCATAAGGACCGTCGAGGCGGTCCGGAAACTGGTGGAAGAAGAGAGCCAAACTCTTCCCGCCGGAGCTGAGATAGACTATTCCAATGACTATTCTCGTCTGGTTCGCAACCGCTTCAGCATCGTGCTCAACAACATGATGATCGGGCTGGCACTGGTGGTGATCCTGCTGTCGGTCTTCCTCAACCTTCACAGTTCCTTTTGGGTCGCTCTGGGCATCCCGGTGGCCTTGCTCGGTGCTCTCTTCCTGATGCCCTTTTTCGGAGTCTACCTCGACAGCATCTCGCTTGCCGGCATGATCATGGTGATCGGGATAATAGTGGATGATGCCATAATTATCGCGGAGAACATTCAGCGACACCGGGAGAAGGGCGATCCGCCGCTGGAAGCTGCGGTGGAGGGTCTCACGGAGGTCTTTCGGCCGGTCCTGACCACGATTCTCACCACCTTCTTCGCCTTCGCCCCGATGTTTTTCATGAAGGGTATAATGGGCAAGTTCGTATTCGTCATTCCGATGGTAATCAGCCTGGCTCTGTTTATCTCCCTGTTCGAGGCCATTGTGGCCTTGCCGGCTCATCTGATAATGGGGGCGCGGCGCAGAGGTGAGGCCGGAGAGAGAGTTCCCCGGGGAAGCTGGTTCAACCGTCTCCGAGATCCCTTCCGGAGGGTGGTGTTTCGGTTTCTCCGGTTCCGACATCTTCTGGCTTTGGTCTTTGTGCTGTTCTTGGCAGGATCTCTCTGGTATGCGGTGAATTTCATGAAATTCGTGCTGTTTCCTTCCAGCATGGCGGACACCTTCTATGTGCTGGTGGAGACGCCGACCGGAACCTCGCTCCATGCCACTTCCGATAAGGTCGAGGAGATAGAGCAGCTAATTGCGGATCTTCCGGAGGAGGAATTGGAGTCATTTGTGACCCGCATCGGAACCCAGGGATGGTTCGCGGCCGGAGAGAACGAGAACTGGGCCTTCCTGACTGTAGACCTGACTCCCTTCAATAAACGATCGAGAAACGCGGACCGGATTGTGGAAAGCCTAAGACAGAAGACTGCCCAGCTTGCCGGATTCGACCAGATAGTCTATTCAATCGAGGCGGGCGGCCCGCCGGTGGGCAAGCCCATCACCATGCGCGTGGTCGGCTCGGGGGATTCCCTGAGAACCGAACTGGCCGATTCGGTGGTGGCGTTTCTGAAAACGTTGGACGGCGTGAAGGATATCGACCGGGATGACAAGGCCGGAAAAGAACAGGTCGAAATCAAGATCGACTATCGCCAGCTTTCCCGGCTGGGGCTCACCGTGGCCGACATAGCCCAGAACGTGCGCATAGCCTACGACGGAGAGTTGGTGACCAGCGTCCGTTACGGCGATGAGGATGTCGACTTCAGGGTCTTGCTTGATGAGAAGGTTCGAGCTCGGCCCGAATTCCTGAGTGAACTCTTGATCCCCAACCAACAGGGTCGTCTGATCGCCCTGAAACAGGCGGCCTGGTTTAAGACCGGACCGGGTCCCTCCAACTACAATCACTTCGGCGGCGAGCGAAGCGTCACGGTCACGGCGGACGTGACCAAGGGCAAGACCACTCCTCTGGAGGTCACCCAGGCGGTCTTGAATCATTTCGACTTAAGCAGCGACTGGGCGGGTTTGTCACTGGTCGTGGGCGGCGAGGCGGAGGAAACCCAGGAATCGATGGCAAGCCTGTACAGGGCATTCCTGCTGGCGGTGGTGGCCATATATTTCCTGTTGGTCCTCCTGTTCAACTCCGTGACCCAGCCTATCGTGGTGATGACTGCCATACCCTTTGCCATCATGGGTGTCATCATTGCTTTTGCCATTCACGGCATGGCTCTCGGTTTCGTGGCCATGATGGGAGTGATCGGCCTGGCAGGCGTCGTGGTGAACGATTCTCTGGTCTTGGTCAACCACATCAACAGACTGCGAAGTGAGAGGCCCGGGGAGAGCCTGAAGAAAGTGGTGGCCGAGGGAACCTCCGATCGCCTGCGGGCGGTGATGCTGACCAGCCTCACCACGGTCGCGGGACTCCTGCCGCTGGGCTACGGTATCGGCGGAAGCGATCCCTACATGGCTCCCATGGCCTTGGCCTTAGCCTACGGCCTGCTGTTTGCCACACCCATCACCCTGATTCTGGTACCCTGTCTTTACGTCATCAGGACGGACATCGGAAGGATCTTCAGACGGAGAGAGCGAATTCTCCGGAAGAGTTGAAAAGCCTTGTAAGACCCCAGGGGTCTTGACTATATTGGGTTTGAAGTGATCTTGGCTGGATTATCGCTCGGGGAGATCGGGTCATGAAGTCCGTCCTTCGGTTTTTCGCCCAGCGCCATACCCTGGCAACTCTGCTGATAGTGATGACCATTCTTCTGGGGCTGGGTACCCTCACCCGCATCAAACGTGACATCCTCCCCGAGGTGGACTTTGGCGAGATGATCATCACCACTCGCTACCCCGGAGCTTCACCTGAGGACGTGGAGCTGAACGTCACCAACAAGATAGAGGACGAGCTGAAGGGCCTCACCGGAATCGACCGCATCACCTCGGTCTCCATGGAGGACATATCGCTCATCGATGTCAAGATCGATCCCGATGAGAAGAATCAGGACGGGATAAAGCGAAAGATCAGGGAGGCGGTTAATCGGGTTGCCGATTTCCCGCCGGAGGTAACTCAAGCCCCCCTGGTGGATGATATCAGCACGGCCAATTTCCCCGTAATTGAGATCGGTCTTTCCGGGGACATCCCATACAGGGAGCTGCGCGAGTATGCCCGGCAATTCGAGAAGAAACTGAGAGAGGTTCCCGGTGTGGCTCGTCTGGAGAAATTCGGATACCTCTCCAGAGAGGTAAAAGTCGAGGTTTCGGCGGGGACGGTTACGCAGTATCAGATTCCCCTGCCGGAGATCATAGCGGCCATCCGGGCCCGCAACATTCGCGTCACCGCCGGCAACTTCGAATCATACACTTCGGACAAGAACCTGGTGACCCTGGCCCAGTTTCGAGACCCCGTCGAGGTCGGGGATGTGATAGTCCGCTCCAGTTTTGAAGGTCCCATCATCCAGCTTAAGGATCTGGCCGTGGTGAAGGATGATTTCGAGGAGCAGACCATCATATCACGGATCAACGCCAGCCAGGCCATCTCCTTTGTGGTCTACAAGACCGAGTCCGCCGACATAATTCGGACCGTCGACGCGGTCAAGAGGCTGGCGTCTGATGAGCTGGGAAACAAGCCTCAGGGCGTCGAGATACTCTACTCCGACGACTCCTCCGCTTACGTTCGCAATCGCTTCGGGGTGGTGCAGACCAACGGCCTGATCGGTCTGGCCTTTGTTCTGGTGATACTGACCATTTGTCTGAACATTCGCACGGCCTTTTGGGTGGCGCTTGGCATACCTGTGGCGCTGATGGGCACGATCTTCCTGATGCCCATGTTCGGCGTCTACCTGGATACCATCTCCCTGGCGGCAATGATCATAGTCATCGGAATCATAGTCGACGACGCCATCATAATCTCGGAGAACATCTACCGGCGCAGCGAAAGAGGCGACCCGCCCCTGGAAGCTGCGGTTGAGGGCGCATACGGGGTCTTCTGGCCGGTTCTGACCACCATCCTCACCACCTTTCTGGCCTTCGCCTCCATGTTCTTCATAACCGGCATCTTCGGAAAATTCGTCTTTGTGATCCCGCTGGTGATAAGCCTGGCGCTTTTCTTGTCCCTGTTCGAGGTTATGACTGCTCTGCCTGCGCACCTGTTACCCGGACTCTGCAAGAGTCCTGAGAGCTGCAGAGTCCGCAGCTGGTGCAGCTTTCTGCGCAATCGGTACAGCCGGGTGGTTCTTCGCATCCTCAAGCTTCGATACCTGATGCTGGCCCTGGCGGTGCTCTTGCTGGGAGGTTCGGTCTGGTACGGGGCCAACTATATGAAGTTCGTTCTATTCCCGGCAGACGCCTCGGATCAATTCTTCATTCTTACCGAACTTCCGGTTGGCACTCCGCTCGAGTCAAGTTCGAAGAAGCTGAGAGAGATAGAGGAATTGGTCGAGGAACTTCCCGAAGAGGAGGTTGCATCCTTCGTCACCAGAGTCGGAGCCAACCCCTTCATCAGCGCGGAGAATGAAAGCTATGGCTACCTTTCGGTGAACCTCACCCCTTACGCCAGCCGTGATCGGACCGCAGGTCAGATAGTGGAGGAAATGCGAGGGAAGACTGACAACCTTTCAGGATACGAGAAGATCACCTACTCCGTTCAGGCGGCTGGCCCCCCGGTGGGAAAGCCGATAGCCATCAGAGTGGTGGCGTCGGATGACCGACTCAGGACGAAACTTGCCGATTCGCTCGAGACCTACTTGGCAAAAATCGAGGGGGTAAAAGACTTAGAGCGAGACGACAAGGCGGGAAAGGATCAAGCGGAGCTCAATATCGATTACAGGAGGCTCTCCCGCCTGGGGTTGACGGTTGCCGACGTTGCCCAAAACGTCCGCATAGCTTATGACGGCGAGGTGGTCACCAGCGTCCGCTACGGTGACGAGGATGTCGACTTCAGGGTACTGTTGGAGGAGAAAGCCCGCCGAAGGCCGGATTACGTGCGAGAGCTGCCCATTCCCAATCGTCAGGGGCGCCTGATACCGCTTGGAGAGGTTGCCACCCTGACGACCGGCCCGGGCCCCGCAGACTATCGACACTATAACGGCGAACGGGCCATTATGGTCCAGGCGGATGTCGACAAGGAGAAGATTACCCCCCTGGAGGTGACCAAATCCGTTTTCGGCCACTTCGATCTGGGTCCAAGCTGGGAGGACAGCCGTCTGGTCCTTGAGGGGGAGGTGCAGGAGACCAGGAAATCGTTGATCAGCCTTGCCGTCACGCTGGCGCTTGCCGGACTGGGCGTCTACTTCCTGCTGATCCTGTTGTTCAATTCCTGGACCCAACCGCTTATGGTCATGGTGGCCGTACCCTTCGGCATCACCGGGATAGTAATAGCCTTCACGCTTCACGGCCAGCCTCTCAGTTTCATGGCGGTGCTGGGCTTAATCGGCCTGGCGGGCGTGGTGGTAAACGACTCGCTGGTGTTGGTCAACCATATCAATGAACTCAGACGGCGCGATCCGGATCGAAAAGCTCTGGAGGTGGTGGCCGAGGCAACCTCCAATCGACTTCGCGCCATAGTGATGACCACGGTTTCGACCGTGGCCGGCCTGGTGCCGCTGGCCTACGGGCTGGGCGGGACGGACGTTTTCATCGCACCCATGGCCCTGGCCTTGGGCTACGGTCTATTGTTCGCCACTCCTCTGACCTTGGTCCTGGTTCCATGTCTTTACGCGATTCGACTGGACGCAGGTAACCTGCTCGCCAGGATTGGAGGAAGAATCAGAAGAAGTGGGAAGGTCTAGCAAGGATCCGATCAGAGCTTGTCTGCAATCCCCGGAAGTAACCATCCACGGGTACCGGGAGCGTTGTTGGCCAGACGTAAAGGAGCACATCAGTGAAGATCACCATGGCGATTCCGTCCTATTGGACGCGTGAGAGCAATATCGGCTGGAAGGAGGGGGGCGCCGTTTACGATCACCCCACTCCTCTGGACAAGGAAGGTACGCTGCTGCGAGCGCTGAAAAGCCTTGCCATCCTCAAAGACAATGATTTTCAACTGGCGACTATTGCCGTTCCCACTTCTGAGATGATAGCGCCCGAAATTGAGAATAGGATCGCCGGGATAATCGCGTCCGCCTCGCAGGAATCCGGCGTGGAGATTCTGCTGTTCGGCCCTTCTCAACTCAGGCAAATTCACGACCTGTTGATTGAACAGGGCAGGAATGAATTCATCGAGGTTCTTCAACTCAGAGGCTATTCGAACGTTCGAAACCTGTGCATGTTCATCCCGCATGTTCTGGGCTCCGACGCGGCACTGCTTATCGACGATGACGAGCTGTTCGAAGACCCGAACTTCATCTCCAAGGCCGGCGAGTTTATAGGCAGGAGGGCCGACGGGAAGAGTGTGAATGCCGTGGCCGGCTACTATCTCCAGCCGGAGGGGGATTATCACGTGAGAAAGCCTTTCCGGCCCTGGATGGAATTCTGGGATCAGTTCGAGAGAATGAACGAGGCCTTTGACACCATTATCGGCACAGGGCCCAGGTTAAAGGAGACCCCCTTTGTCTTCGGCGGCAACATGGTGGTTCATCGCAATCTCTTCACCCAGGTTCCTTTCGATCCCCACGTCCCTCGCGGCGAAGACATAGACTTTCTGATCAACGCCCGGATGTTCGGCTTTTCGTTCTTCCTGGACAATGAACTCTCCATCAAGCACCTTCCGCCTCCCAAGACGCACCCGGTTTGGATGAGGCTGCGGGAAGATATCTACCGCTTTGTCTACGAGCGGGCGAAAATCCAGAGCCAGAAGGACAGGGAGGGTATGACAAGAGTTCTCCCCGAAGAGTTGGATCCCTATCCCGGCTGCTTCTTGAAAGAGGACCTGGAGGAAAAGATCGAAAAAGCCTGCAAGCTGCTCTCTTTGGAGTATCTGGGTCAGGGAGATAGGAAGGGGGCTGAAGAGGCACTGAGAAATATCGAGCTTGCCCAAACCGACGCGATGCCGAAATTCGATCCGTTCGATAAGCTGTGCAATCTGCAGAGAAAATGGAAGGAACTCATGGATTATACCTGCGAGGGCGAGGTTAACTTCAGGATGAGACAGATTATCGAAGGAGAGCGAACATGAACCTGCTGTTCTTGCCGAAGCTGCTTCCGCGTGCTGATATAATAGGCGGACCCATACTCATCTATCACAGAATAAAGAACCTCTCCTCGATGGGGCACAAGATAACCGTCATCGCTCCGGCTTACGGTGAAGAGGATATGAAGGACAGAAGCCTTGAGCCATTCTGTGAGCAGATCATCCGGGTCAAAACGGCGAAACAGAGGACCGACCATGAGGTCGAAGAGCTACGTCGAAAATTGAAAAGGCCCAGGTTCTTCCTTGCCGGAGATGGCGGGTATTCCCGGGAGATCGAGGATGCTCTGAGGTCGACCGTAAGAAAGAAGCACATCGACGCTGTGATAGCAGAATACTCCCTGATGGGACAATACATAGAGGGAAGCGCCCGGCTTTTTCCCGCGCACACCATGGGCGTGATTTCCGTGCACGAATGCTACACCAAGGCTTTCAGGATGAGGGCCGAGAAGGGGGAGGAGATCGACGAGGACACAATACGGGAGCTGTTTGACTACGAATTCAAGATGTACGCTGCGGCTGACAGGCTCTTAAGCCTGACCCCGGAGGACGCTGATATCCTCACAGGCTACTCGACTCGACTGAAAGACAAGATACGCGTGGTACCTCACGGAGTCGATACCGATTTCTACAAACCTCCCGGGAGGAAATCCTGGGATGGAAGCTCAAAGAATCTCCTCTATCTGGGGAATTTTCAGCATCATCCCAACGTGGATGCAGTGAAGAACTTTCTCGAACACTGCTGGGGAAGAATCTCAGAGCAGGTGCCGGATGCCAAGTTTTACGCGGCAGGATACAAGCCGCCTGCCGAGCTTCTTGAACTGGGAGGCAAACACAACAATGTGATCGTCCGGCCGGGGGGAGACAGGGAGAACGTGCGCCGCATCTACTGGAACAGCGACGTATTCGTGGCGCCCATCGCCCTGGGCACCGGCTTCAGGGGCAAACTCTTGGAGGCGATGGGGTGCGGTCTTCCCGTGGTGGCCACCAGGCTGGCCACCTTTGGAATCAGTCCGGTAAACGAAGAAAACATGTTCGTGACTGATGACTACGACCTCTTCTCCGACTATGTGATCCGGCTTCTGAAGGATGTTCCTCTGAGGAAGAAGATCAGCGAGAATGCCGTGGCATTGGCTCAGAAGTTCGATCATAAGCATGCTGCCGAGAAGCTGGATCGGGTGCTCAGAGAAGGAAAGGACTGAGACAAAGGTAGAATCGCATGCCTGCTCAAGGAGAATCGCTTTCAGATTTGGAGTTTCACCCGCTGACCATTGATCGCTGGAAAGACCTTGAGGGTCTGTTCGGAGAGCGGGGCGCATGCGGTGGCTGCTGGTGCATGTGGTGGAGACTGAAGAGATCGCAATTCGAGCAGCAGAAAGGCAAAAAGAACAAAGCTGCCTTAAAGAAGATGGTGAAGTCAGGTCAGGTCCCAGGGATTCTTGCCTATTCAGAGGGTGAAGCAATTGCCTGGTGTTCCGTCGGTCCCCGGGAGACTTTCCCGGCTCTGGAGAGGTCTCGTGTCCTGAAAAGGATCGACGACAAGCCGGTCTGGTCGATAGTCTGTCTTTTCATCGCCCGAGACTTCAGAAGGAAAGGAGTCTCCTCTGCCATGGTCAAAGCTGCCGTTGCCTACGCGAAAAGGAAAGGTGCAAGGATAGTGGAAGGATATCCGATCGAACCGAAAAAGGGAAAATGGCCCGACGCCTTCGTCTGGACCGGCGTCCCCTCCGCCTATCTGAGAGCCGGATTCAAAGAGGTCCGTCGCGGCTCGCCCACCCGACCCATTATGAGGTGCTTTGTCAACAGATAGGTAACTACTATCCTTACTGTGATCTTGGAGTGTCAGGCTTCAGCCTGAATTTGAAGACTGCGAAACGTCGCCGCAGCTTCCCGGCTTCACCTGACCGTGGACACTCAATGTGGACATTCTGATTGAGGGTGACAGAATAAAAGAGGTTGGTAAGATTGGCACCGTCGATCGGCAGAACCTGACGGAGATTGACTGCTCCGGCAAATACGTCCTTCCCGGACTCTTCGAATGTCACGCTCATTTGGCTCTGTTGACCTCGCGAGACGGTGAAACAAGAAGACAGATTATGAAGGACTTCGGTACGTCGGAAGAACACGAATTGGAGAGGCGAGTTCTGAGAGAGTTCGTGGTCAAAGGAATCACCCAAGTCCGAGATGTTGGTGGTCCCCTTGAGACCCTGAGGAATCTAAAGGATAGGATTTCCGATGGAGAATTAGTCGGACCCGATTTGTTCTATGCCGGGCCCATGCTGGAGAAAAGCCCGCTGGTGTGGGAGGAGAACAACAAGACCCTGCCCGGGTTTACCGTTGCGGTCGATTCCAGGCAGGATGCAGCCCGCATGATCGAGCAAATAGCGAAGCAGGGCGCAAGCCTGGTTAAGACATTTAACAAGTTCGACGCCGATGTTTTCAGACACCTGCTGGATGCGGCAAAGGAACATAACCTGCCTGTCACTCACGATCCGGGAACAACGTTTTTTCAATCGATTCCGATGATTGAAGGCATCGATATCGGCATCAGGTGTTTCGAACATGCAAAAGCTCCCTGGCCGGTCGTATTGAAGAGCGACTTGAAATCAGAGCATGATAGCCTAATGGATGCTGACCCAGGGGCCAAGGAGGATTTCAGAAAGAGAGTCTTTTCGTTGGGCGCCAAATCCGTTTCGTTGACCAGGCTGCACCGGTTCTTCGACAAAATGGTCCGGAATGATGTCTATTGCTGTGCAACGCTGCATGCTGTAAGGTCCATGCAAGAGCAACAAGCCAAAGAACCAGATAAGGATGGGTTTGACAGGCTGAAGGTCTTGGATCAAATGCAATGCTTCTTTGTGGAAAAAATGATGGAACACCGTGTAAAGATCCTTGTCGGTCAAGACGGGCTTATGCCCCACTTCACCTTTGAGGAAATGCGGTACTTAAGGGAGATCGGCCTTTCGGAGTCCGAGATCATTAAGGGTGCGACCATATATCCGGCGAGATGGTTGGGAATCGCCGACCAGTTAGGTTCCATCTCGCCCAATAAGAAAGCGAACGTTTTGATCCTGAAGGAGAACCCCCTCCAGGATATTAGGGGTGTGGGAAGTGCCCATGCTGTGATCAAAAACGGAAAAATGGTGTCTCGGAGATAGAGCAAGCGAAACGTCCCGCCGGGAACGCTGGGTGCGGCCTTTTTTCTTGATTTTCCGGTGCAATCTGCGTAATATATTGAATTCGCGAGACCCGGGCAGATTTCCTGTGATATTGAGAAATCAACCCAGACTCAAAACTACATACATGCTTCTGGTAAGGAGGTAAGCGAAATGGCAACAGCTGATAAGAAAGCTGACCTGGCTGGACCAGGAATCGGCAGCTATGAAGAATTGGAGAAGATCCTGCCGAACGATTACAATCCCATTCTGGACCGCAAGGAGACCATGAAGGCTCTCTTTGCCGCCAAGAACTACATCGAGGAGAATCTCTGCAAAGAACTGAACCTGATGATGGTGCAGGTTCCCTTAATCGTCGACGTGGAGAGCGGCGTCAACGATATGCTGGACCGGGACGGATCACGAACGCCTGTCCAGTTCCACATTTCGAACGATCACGGCAAGAACCCCATCGATGCCCAGGTGGTGCAGGCCGCCACCAAATGGAAGCGGGTGGCGCTGAAGGAATTCGGCTGCCAGGTGGGCGAGGGCATCAACACCGACATGAAGGCGGTGCGCAAGGACTACTTCTTAGACCACGATCATAGCTCCTACGTCGACCAGTGGGACTGGGAGCAAGTGGTAACCGAGAAGCATCGCAATCTGAACTACCTCAAGGAAGTGGTGAGGAAGATCTGGAAGACCCTCAAGGGCGCCGAGAACCTGGTGGAGGAGATGTACCCGCAGCTGAAGAGCAATAAGTACCCCAGCCTGCCGGACGAGCTCAAATTCCTTCATGCTGAGGAGATCCTCGACAAGTTCCCCGACCTGCCCCGCAAGCAGCGCGAGACGGCTATCCTGCAGGAATACCCGGCGGTTTTCATCATTGGAATTGGCTGGACCCTGAAGGACGGCTACCCTCACGAGATGCGGGCAGCCGACTACGACGACTGGGTCACGGAGACCGTTTCCGAGAGCGGCCAGCCCATGCACGGCCTTAACGGTGACATCTTAGTCTGGAACCCGATCACCAGACGTCGGCATGAGCTCACCTCCATGGGCATTCGGGTAAACGCCGATACGTTGAAGAAACAGCTCGAGATGACCGGACAGCTCGACCTGCTCAAGACTCCGTACCATCAGGGAATCGTCAACAACGACCTCCCGCTCAGCATCGGCGGCGGCATAGGGCAGTCGCGCACCTATATGATGCTGCTTAAGAAGGCGCACTTGGGAGAGGTCAGCGTTACCGTGTGGCCCAAGATACTCAAGGAGATGGGCGCCAAGAAGAACATACACGTTCTGGAGTAATGGAAGTAGTCAGACTGATGCGGTTTGCCCGGTCAGCGTAATTCGCAAAACAACGAGGGACCGTCTGCCTGGCATTGCATGTGCTGCCGGATGGTCCCTCTTATACTATCCGGCACAAGGTCTGCCCAAAGAGGAGGTGGAAAATGCGCTCCCTGAAACTGACACTTGCGTTAGGGCTGGTAGTGCTCCTGGCAGGATGCGTCCCCTCACTGCATCCCCTTTACACCGAGGAGGATCTGGTGTACGACTCGGCCCTGGTCGGTACCTGGACCGGGGCAGAAGGCGAGGACACCTGGACCTTCCGGAAGCTCGGAGACACGGCTTATGATCTGATCTACACGGAGGAGGGCGTACCCGCCCGGTTCGAGGCGCATCTGGTGCAGGTCGGAGAATTCCTTTTCCTCGACACCTATCCCGGGGAACCGGATATCAAGAACGACTTCTACCTGATTCACATCATCCCGGCTCATATCTTCTTGAGAATCGAAATAGAGGGAGACGTTTTGCGATACGCCATGCTCGACTTGGACTGGCTGAAGAAGATGATTACCGAAAAGAAGGTTGACATCTTGCACGAGGAGATGGAAGGGGGCATTCTTCTTACCGCGCCCCCCAAAGAACTCCAGGCGTTTTTTGCGAAGTATGCGGAGGACGAGAAGGCATTTCCCGATCCCCAGGAATTGCACCGCCAATAATCAAGTTGGCGGAAAGAAATGCAGAGGAGGCATGACGCGCTAGGCGAAACATGCTCCACCAGTCATTGCGAGTCCCCCAAATGGGGGGCGAAGCAATCCTCTCCGGTCATTGCGAGTCCCCCGTACGGGGGGCGAAGCAATCCCTATGCACTGGGAGCTCGAATGTTTCCCTCGCGCTCCGGATAAGCTTCACAATGACGAAAGATCGTACGATAGGGAAGAGAGATATGAAACTCTATCACATCAGCGACAAGCCCGGCATAAAGCGCTTTGAGCCCCGGCCCACCCCCAGCAAGAGCGCCAGACAAGAAGGGCTGATGGTTTGGGCTATAGACCATGACCATCTGCACAACTACCTGCTTCCCCGCGATTGCCCCAGAGTGACCTTCTTCGCAAAGGACGACAGCGATCCCGAGGACGTTGAGAGATTGATGGGAGGCACGTCAGCCAAGCACGTGGTGGCGATCGAAGCCCGCTGGCTGCCGGAAATTGCGAGACAGTGCATTTACCAATATGAGTTCGATTCCAAGAGCTTTACCTGTGTTGACGAGATTGCCGGCTACTGGATCTCGCGCAAACCGGTCATTCCCGTTGCCGAAACCAGGATTGACGACATTCACTCGGTTTTACTGCAGCACGACGTAGAACTCCGGGTTCTGCCCTCCCTGTGGAAACTCCGCGAGGCGGTGATACACTCCACCCTTGGTTTTTCCATCATCCGCATGCATAAAGCCCAGCCACCAGCGGAAGGGTACGAGGCCTACCATCCCTTGCCTTAAATCAGTTAACCCTGCTGTTGTTCGAGGATCCAAAACTTGGGAGCACACCGTTCGTATCATTTGACAACGCGGCTCATGAATTGAAGAACCGTGAGCTGAGAAAACAAGACGCTGGCGGCAGCTTCTTTTCGCTTGTCAACAACCAGACAAGGCCGTAAGACCCAACATGAAAGCAAGTTCTCTATTCATCTTCCTTATCATAGTGTTCGCTGGCATCCAATCATATGCCTTTGACGGCATCTCGGTGGGGGCAGGCAAAGCCAGGGGGGAGATCGACATTTACCATTTGGGAATTCGGAAGCAGTTTGATGTCCATTGGTTTGAGTCCAAGGTGGGGTACTTGTCAGGCTACCACGAGACATCTCTGAACTATTGGGAGCACGGTGACGAGTCCATAAAATTGGTGGCCTACTCCCCGGTATTCACCTATGTTCTTGCAGGACCGGCCAAGCTCATATCTCCGTACTTCGAAGGCGGAATAGGGGTCAGTTTACTGTCAGACAAGATGATTTCAGGCCGTGATCTATCCACCTATTTCCAATTCGAGGATCGCATTGGAATCGGCTTCAAGATCGGGCGGCAGCACAGACATGACCTGAACGTCAAATACGTGCACTACTCGAACGCCAGCATCAAGCAGCCCAATGACGGAATTGACAGTTTTATGATTTCGTATAATCTGTACTTCTAGCCGCAGATCACCAGGGAGTTGGTGTCTATCCCTCTATTCCCCCCCCGCCCCCCCCAGTCGCAACAGAATTGGATCGACGGATAGATTGTCTCACATTGGATTCGTCGGGAACAGGAATTCCCGAAGCTGACGGGCACCGCCATTTCCGAATGCCAAAGCATCGGACCCTGATTACCAGTCGGTTGACTCCTCTTCCTGTCTTTGCACCAATGACAACGGATTTCATTCCTGAAGGCGATACCGTTGTGCAAGGCTGTTCTTCTGGAAGCCGGACGAACTAGTCATTAACCACCCACTTGGCTACTCCGTTATCGGCATGCACAAAGCTTGACCCCGGCCAAAGGCTGCCAGGCTGACCAAGCCTTGCGTTCAGTCGACCCTCAGGTGCGTGAAGTTTCAGAAACGCCTACCTCGCTACTCCTGATCTAGAGCATAGTGTGAAACGTGTGGCTTTTTCATTTGACTTTTCGAAGAAAACAGGCTATTGTTGCAGTGAAACAGAGAGTGGTTAGCGACGGGGACTCAACCGGTCAGAGCACCACGAGCACCGGTGGTTTCAGTCTAACCGGCGGCCGGTCCGACAGGTGCCGTTGGGCCGAGAATCTGTCCGCGCGCGGTTAAAGGAGGATATGTTGCACAGAGAATTCAGAAAGCTGTTGGAAAAGGCGGAAGGCTCGTCCGAATTTGTGATGGCCATTAATGCGGACATCAGAGGATTTACATCCTTTAGCACAACGGTTGAATCGGTTGAAGTGGCGGTCTTCATCAAGCGAGTGTATATGCGGCTTGTGGACGAATATTTCACGGATGCCTCGTTTTTCAAGCCCACCGGGGACGGATTGCTCCTGATTGTACCGTACGAGGAGCAGTCACTGAAAAGGACAGCCACAAGCACGGTGACACGTTGCCTCAAAGCCGTCAGAAACTTCGGCCGCTTGTGCAAGAAAGACCCAATGATAAACTTCCAGGTTCCGGATAAGATCGGAATCGGACTGTCGCGCGGAAGTGCTTGTTGCCTACGATCAGGGAATAAGATACTCGACTACTCTGGGGCAGTCCTCAATGTCGCCTCCCGTCTGATGGATTTGGCCAGGCCCGGCGGCCTTGTCTTCGATAGCAGCTTCGGCATATCGCTACTGAGATCGAACCAGCGAAAGCTCTTTGCAAAAGATACTGTCTATCTAAAGGGTATAGCGGAGCGGGACCCTATCGAAGTCCACTACAGCAAAGAGCATACGATAATATCCGCTTTGCATAAGCATCCCGTCGAGGATATTAGCTGGGCGTCAAAAGCGGATAAGAATACGCTGAAAGAGATCAAAGATCTCGGCGGCATGTTCAGATATAAACTTCCCACCAAGCCATTGGACGCGAGTAAGATCATGGCCAGAGTCACACACCCGTGTGTAGTAGCGGGCAAGAAAAAGAAAAATATATGGACCACCTTTCAGTTCACCAAAGTCGACTACTTCCTTGAAGCCGGAAAACCCCTAGTTCGGGTTGATTTCGATACCTTGGCTAGGAATCTAGAGGCCAACGGCGTGAAGCCAAGCTGGCATGTCAAGATCGAACTGACCTATCCTTCGAGATGAGTGGCCTCCGTCCACTTGGTCTTTGATTCTGTTGTGACTTCGTGGCCCGAGCCTTCTGCTGACAATGGACCCAAGCTTAGGAAGGCAGATATGACTACTGATGTGGTCTGCAAGTTGCTTCTCAAGACACTCGTTTGCTGGTGTCTTGTGTTCTTCTATGCTGCTTGTCTACCAGCCTCCGACACAGTGCTGTCTGCCGCAGCTCCCGATAGTGGGGTGCAGAAAGCAGCAGCTACCTTTTCGATCGTTGCACGGGATTCGGCCACAGGTGAACTTGGTATAACCGTTGCCTCACGGTTCTTTGGGGTCGGGGTAGTGGTGCCTTGGGCAAAGGCAGACGTGGGTGCGGTGGCCACTCAATCCTATGCTAACACAACTTTCGGCTGGCGGGGTCTGGCGTTGCTGGAGAAGGGGGGCTCGCCTGAAGAAATCGTCGAGATTCTTGTCAAAGACGACGACGATCCTGAAAGACGTCAGTTCGGAATAGTGGCCGCAGACGGAAAATCAGCAACCTACACCGGGGACAAATGTCTGGCCTGGGCAGGGGGACGAAACGGACCTGATTATGCCATTCAAGGCAACATACTCGATAGCGAAGAAGTAGTCACGGCAATGGAGAAGACCTTCCTCGAGTCCGAAGGTACACTGGCAGACCGGCTGTATGCAGCCCTGCTGGCCGGGGAGGCAAAAGGCGGCGATTCCCGGGGCAAGCAGTCGGCAGCACTACTTGTCGTGAAAAAGAACTCTGGTTATGGCGGGTACACTGATCGAGCCATAGACATCCGCGTGGACGATCATCCTGAGCCTTTCAAGGAGTTGGGCCGTTTGTTGAAGATCGCCCAGGTGAATTACTCCTGGAACGAAGCCTGGACTCTATTCACTGAAAAGAAATATGCAGAAGCTCTGCCTCATATGGAGCGCTCAGCACGTCTTGCGCCCGACAACGCGGAAGTCTTTTACGATCTGGCTGTCATCCGCCTCGCTAACCGGAAAGAGACCGAGGCGTTCGAAGCATTAAAGAAATCACTCTCTCTGAATCCGAAACTGAAGAAGCAGGCCTCCGATGACGATGATCTAAAGGACCTGAAAGGGAATCCGGAATTTGAGGAATTGGTTAAACCTGTGGACTGATCGAACCTCGAAGAAGAGTTTCGGCGGACCGTTCGGGGTTCCGTGCTGCAGAAGCATCAGGAGATCGGGATGAACGAAAAAGGTAAAAATCTTGAGGGAGTTCGCCTCTATAGGCCTGGTGTCATAGCTGCCTACACGGTCCTCAGCGGAATGGCTATAGGGTTGCTTCTATACGCCTTGAACCTCCTGCGCCGCGGTCAGCGGTGGGTGGGCATTCTGACTTTGGTGCTCTGTGGTGTTCTTTTCATCTTGATAGCCGCTGTCTTCACAATGGGCGGCAGGATCTTCGGCCTGGGGCTGGTTGGCGTGCTGGTCGCGCTTCTCGTCTACCAGCTGGAGCGCAAACCCTTTGACCTGGCTCTGGAAAGAGGGGCAACTCCTGCCAAATGGTGGCCTCCCATTCTTTTCGTGCTCGGTTTCCTGGTTGTCCTGATTGTGGCTGCCGGCCTCTTCGGGCCGGATGAACTTGGCGGTGCACCGTAAGCTGTTTACGTGCCTTGAATCCTCCCTGAACACCGTTTTTCCTGCTCTAGCGTTGCAGCCGGTACACCGCCATCACATCCAGCGGTGCATCGGAGATGGTGTAGTTTTCACTTCGGCGAGATTGAATCATCCTGAAGCGGCTTTCAAAATGCTCCGCCCGCACCACTCCCGGAAACCAATAGGGGAAGATCACCAGATAGCGAGCATCTTCAATTCTAAGAAACTCAACCATGGTCGTCAGATCGAACTGCAACTTGCCCGCCAGCCGGGGGTTGAAAAGAACACGTCGGCTGTTTAGACCCAAAAGGTCGATGGTTTTGCGCTCCCCGAAGTAGCGCAAAGCCCCTGCATCGTTGACCGCCACTATGGCATCCTCGGGCGTGTTTTCATTCACCCACCTGCCTAACTCCACCTGCACTTCATTGATGTTTTGGCAGTTCCAGGCATACTGGCTGCTTCTGAATGATAGTCCTCCGGGGAGCCTGATCCAGGATACTGCAACTGACAGGATTGCAACAAGATAGATGAGCCACTTAATGTTCTTCTTTGGCCCGTTAATGGGAGATCTTCTGGCCGCCGTCCACAGGAATTCAAAACCGGCAGCGACGGGTACAAAGAGAAAAGGAAGAGCCGGCACCACGTAACGAAACCAGTAGAAGTAGACGCCGGACTGCCCAGGGATATGCCGTGACGCGGCTATCGCAAGCATGAAGAGCCAGGGGTAGAGTAGGATGATCAGAGCACCCGTCCTCTGGCGGAGTGTAAGCATATATAAAGAACCGAGGATGTAGAGCAAGACGCCGGAGAAGAGAAACATCACCGGCATCTGCAATACTATCTCGCCGATTATGCGACCGAAGGTACCGGTAACGTCGTAAGTTGCAGCTTTGGCATAAAAGGTGTTGGGCATGGGATGTCCGGTCACAGCCAGACAAAAGGCGGACCAGATACAAAGCAGAATCATGGTAGGGAGGAGGAGTTTCAAAACCCGACTGAGTCTCAGCCCTCGTGATCTCAGGAATCCAGCCAATAAGACCAGCAGCACAGTCAGCGCGGTGAGAACGGCACTCTCCGGTCGAGCAATCGCTCCCAGGCCCAGGAGCACTCCACAAAGAAGGTAGCGAGATTTCAGCAGACATAATACGGCCCAGGCCCCAAGAAACGTCGCAAGACAAATCTCCATCCCGGATACCTGCGAAAAGGCCATCACCGGCAGTGCGGCAGCGTAAAACCCGCATAGCACCGACGATGCGAAGACCTCTGTGAGACGTCGGCAGATTTCGAAGAGCGCAACCGACGTCAGCCAGGCCAAGAGCACCCCCAGGATTTTGACCATCAGCACAGCGGGAATTCCGCTTAGGGAGGCGAGTATATGAGCCAGCGCACCGAACACCAACCATAGCGGACTGGTGAATCCGGCTTCCAGAACTCCGTCGTTATAATGCGGCAGGCCGGATTGCGCCACGTTTCTGGCATATACCATATGAATCCAGGTGTCATCCAGGGGAAAGCCGGTGAGGGCCGCGTCGGTTCCCGGCGAGCGGTCCAAAAGGAACAGCAGCGCGAGAACGACGTGAACCACCAGAAGAACGAGCCAGATCGCACGTCGGAAAGTACGTCTGGCCGCAGGATTCGACTTGCTGCTACTGAGCTTACTCGTGGTCAATATTCTTCGTCTCAGTAATGAGGATCAGACTCGTCTTAAGGGGCGGCCGTAAGAACCGATCCTTGAGCAACTCGTTTGGCCATGCAGATTGGCGAACACTACTTATACCGCTTCCAGGAACAGGCGCTTGAAGGCCTCCTTGTTTTCCTCTCTTATCAGCATGATTATGGTGTCGCCCGGCAGGAAGACGGTGTCGCCTTTGGGGATTATGACCTGGCTTCCCCTCATTGCGGCGATGATGATCAGGTCCTTGGGAAGATCGAGCTGAGAGATCTTTTTTTTGATGATGGAGGATTCGGTGGACAGCTGGGTCTTGAATATCTCCAACCCGCACTCTTTGAACGCCAGAAGCGGTATAGCCATCCCGGCGTCTATCTTCTCTTCGATAAGCGAAGCTATTATCCCCGTGCTGGAGACGGTGGCATCCACTCCCAGTGAGGAGAAAAGCTCCTCGTTCCTCGGATCATTCACCTTGGCGATGGTCCGCGGGATAAGATAGATCAGCTTGGCCAACTGGCAGATGACCAGGTTATCCTGGTCCGTTCCGGTTACTGCCACCAGGACGTCGGCCCGGTTGGCGCCCATATCCAAGAGAGTGCCCAGCTCCGCTCCGTCCCCCATTATGACCGCTTCACCCAGGTCGTCCGAAAGCTTGGCGTAACGCGCCGGGTCCTTCTCCACCAGCACCACCTCGTTACCATGCTCCTGAAGCAGCCTGGTAAGGGAGAGGCCCACGTCGCCTCCTCCTACGATAATGATATACATGAGTCAATCCTCTTTCTCAATGCAGCCCGCGCCTACGTCGTGTTTATTCCAAACCGGGAGGTTACGGGCATCTTTGGAGTTCGCATGAGCCGCGCGACCTGAAGGTCGCGGCTACCTTCACTTCGATTCCAGAAATTCCTTGAATCTCTCCACCGTGTCCACGGTTGGGCAGATGACGTTCAGGTGTAACCCCTCAAACGATTTGGCCCTCTGAATGTCGTAAACTCTGCTTGCCACCTTGGGGACTTTGAAGACGTGCCGGACGAGCTGTGCGGCGGTCAGGTTTGTATTGTCGCTGTTGGTCAGGGCCAGGAATACGTCCGCCTCCTCGATTCCCGCCTTCCTAAGCACATCATGCTCGACCCCCATGCCTAGCACTCTCCTCACCTCCGCATCCTTTGGCAGCCTGGCGAAAGAACCTTCTTTGGAGTCTACAACCGTAACCTCGTTTCCGTTCTTGGCCAGCTCGGTGGCCAACATGGCTCCCACTCGACTGCACCCTAAGATCACTATCTTCATGAATGTTCTCCTATAAGACGGTCAACGGATGAAGCGAATGAGTGGTGCCTTTAATCCGTTACATCCGTTGACAGATATATCAGCTATCCAGGCAACTTGTCGAGCACCACCTCGCAGGGGGCTTTTCGCAGCAGGGTATCAGTGGTCTTTCCCCAGCCGGATTGAGTTCCCCGCCAGGTGGGTCGCATTCCCAGAACAATAACGTCTACATCGCTATCCCGGGCAACTTTGATTATTCCTTCCCCTGCCTCCCTCGCTCTCTCCAGTTTGAGAATGGGAATCAGGCGGTGCAGTTCCACTATCTCCTTCCCTCTGTTGAGCGCCTCTTTTGCTTCTTTTTCGGCTTCCGGAATGGGTGCGTTCAGAGGCAGAGTCCTGGGGATCTCCAGCACATAGGTGAGCACTATCTCCGCTTCCTGCTCGGTTCCCAGGCGGCAGGCCAGTTCGATTCCTTTCTCGGAATAGGTTACTCCCGAAGTCGGCACCAGAATTCGCTTAAAAGCACCCACGGCGTGCCTGGCTTTCGCCACCGCCGGCTGGATCTGTTTGGGGGGATGGAGCATCCACCACAACAGCGCAGCCATGGATATGGTGAACAGAACGGCCAGCACCGCTCCCAGAAATGTCACGTGTGGCTGCATTTTCTATTCTCTCTGATGTATTTGACGACGAAATTCAGGCGGTAGAAGCCCAGAGCCAAAAACCCCCCGCCCACCAATAGCGTCATCAGTGTTATGGGCCCGGCCAAGGAGCGAATCAGGATCACCGCTCCCAGCACCACCATCAGTGCGCTGGTGACTATCTGGTAGTAGTCCGTTCTGTTCAGCTTGTCAGGCATGGAGTGTGACGATTGTCCGGGCCTGAAGAAACTCATTTCAACTCCACCCTTTTTTTATCCCGTTCAGCCAAAGCCAGCTTGTATTGTTCCAGCAAGTCAAACTCCTCGGCCGAAGACAGGACGCTTGTCTGTTCTTTCTCCCAGTCGTGTTTGACGCTTCTGAAGACGGGGAGCTTGTGGCTCTTTCTATACCAGGCATAATAGAGAAAACAGAATAATATCCATGTCGGTCCGGCAATTCGTCCGATCGAATGAGTCCACACCACCTCGACTAATATCGTGGCCACCCCCAACATTCCTATGATTCCGAGAATGGGTAGGCTCACCTTGACCCCCTTATATTTGAACTTAACGTTGAGGGGTACCCGATAAGGTCTTGGCGAATAGGGATCGGACAGCCTGAGCTTGATTAAAGCGATAAACACCATGGTGTATCCTAGAGTGGCCCCGAACGCGTACATGTTACCCAAGGTGTCCATGGCCGAGGGGGTGAGAAAGGACAGGACGGTTTCGATCACCCCGATCATTGAGAATATGAGAATGGTACGTACGGGAGTGCGATATTTCGGATGGACCTTGTCAAACCAGGAACTGATGATCTTGAACTGGCTCAACGAGTAGGTCAACCGGGATGCACCCATCACCCCGGTGTTGGCGGAGATAAAAAGAATGAGAGCCCCCAATCCGGCGGCAAAGGGACCGGCTGCAAATCCGATGAAGGGAAGAGCGTGAGCAAGAACGGCAACCGGATTGTCCATGTTCTCGGCAAAGGTTTGCCACTCCAGCACACCTAGCCCGAGAGTGGAAAAGGCGACGGCGAATATGAATACCGTAAAGATCAAGGTCAGGGAAGTACGGGGAATGATGGTGGCAGGACGACGCGTCTCCTGGGCGGCTTGGGAGATCGATTCCAAACCCACAAAAGAGATAATTGCCAGAGAAGAACCATACATCAGATTATGCAACGAGGGGAACTGGGTTTTCCATTGTAGCGCCAGAAACTCCGGCTTCCAGGCGAAGAGAAAACCGATGATCACCAGTGCCGACTCGGTCAAGATGACTAGCACGCCGATGATCTCGTTCAAGAGAGAGGACTCCCTTATTCCTCTCAGGTTCAGCCAGATCAGTATTCCAATCAGAACCAAAGTCTCCAGGCACCAAACCGGATTCACATTATGAAAGGGCCCTATGGTGGTGACGAAACTCTCGATGCTTCGGCCTATCACGAACGGCATGAAAAAATTCAGGTATCCCGAGGAGGCGGTGGCGAACAGGGCGATGTCGATGGTATAATCCAGCAGCAAAGCCGACCCCGCCACGAAGCCCCAGAAATCCCCCAGACCTCTCAGGCAAAAATAAGGCCCGCCCCCGGCCACCGGATAAGCCGAGGCCAGCTCGGTATAGGCCAGTCCGATCATTATGTAGACGATCCCTGCCAGCGCAAAGACCAAACTGGTGGCTCCCTGGGCGTAGGCCATGACCAGTCCCAGCGCTACGAACGTGTCGGCTCCGACGTCGGCAAATCCCCACATGTATGAGCCCCAAACCGAAACATCCCGTCTCAGCTCCGGCTTAGGGGCTTGGGAGCCGTTTGAATTGCGGTTGAGGTTCATTCTCCTTCTCCGAATGCAAAAAGGGCCAGAGGGGAACTCTCTGGCCTTTAAACGCAACCGGCTACGTTCCTCTCTTCACGCCTGCGGAGTTAGCTGTCGGGCTCGGGTCAAGAGGTAACCCTACCTCGCCATCGGCGGGGATTCGCCCCGGAAACTTGAATGGGTCCTCCGCTCTCCCTCTCCGGAGATTGGGCGACTTCCTAGAATTTCAACTCCAATTATACGAAGCTGCTCCCGGTTTGTCAAGAATTATTTTTCGCCACAAGTCGGCAAATCTAGACTTCGCTTCTGAGCCTCTGATTTTCGTAGCCCTCCTCATCGATCTTCATCTGCCTGACCTTTCTGGCCTTCCTGGCCCAGTCGATGGAATCTCTCAGCATTCGCTCCTCGGCCTCGGTCAGCCCTTCCATCACCGGGATGCCCACCTTGACCAGGGTCCTGACCATATCCGCCATGGTGCGGTCGTACTTTTCGGCCAGCTTCATGATCCTCTGTTTCAACTGATAGGAGACGAAGACGTTCACTGAGTGCTCCCCGCGAAGCTTGGTGATGGGTTCGGTCATTTCTGCCTCCGGGTGTATAAGGGTTCAAAAGTTCAAGGGTTCAAGGATTCGAGGATTCAAGGGTCCAAGTGGTCTCGCACTCAAAGGTTCAAAAGCTTTGTCTGCCTACTGAGCACAGCCCACTGCTATCTGGGACTTAGACCATATGCTTCCTCCTGTGTCCGATTATGGTTTGCGGCGTCCTGACATCAACGCCGTACTCTTCGCGGAAAACTCTCATCAGTCGCGAATATGTCTCCTCCTCTTTCTTGCCTCTGATCAGCCTCTCCAGCTCTTTTCTGAACGGACTTCTACAGATCACGCAATTCGTCTCCTTCGAAACCGTGAGTTTGAATTGCTCCTGAACGAAATCGGCAAGGAGGATTCGCAGCCTGCTCAGTGCCCTCTGGTGGAGCCTCTGCAGCTTGTGGTTCTTCTTCATCATGATGCCGGCAATCTCCCGATAACTCTTGAAGTGAAAATAAAACAGCTCAATGAATTGCCTTTCTGCTGGTGAGAGCTTGCCCACAGCCGATCTGACCTGGCGGTCAATGAGGTCCTCTCTTTCCAACTCCTCCTGGCTGGGAGAGGAGATCCCCAGCATTCTCTGCTCGATTTCGGGGTCGAAATGACCGACCAGCTCGGTCTTCCGATTGAGGTGTCGGATTCGACCTCTCTTGCTCCGTCCATAGGACAATGACGAAGTATAGTGATCCACAAACTGATGCCCACGGCGCCTGTCTTCCTTTTTATCCTTCACAAGCACACCCCCGGTTTGTCCGCGGAAAAATAGGGAAAGAGGGAAGGAAGGCAATCACATGGTCATGACTTCACCATCATCGCGGCGTCACATCAGAATCACCGATTGGGTGGGAAGCGGCGGCCGTGGAAGCAGTAGGGGCGGAACTTCAGTTCCGCTAAGGGTTAGGCTTCCACGGGTACTCTCAAACAGAGGCGAACGTGCCTGAGCCGGCCTGAAAACGAAAAGGCTCCCGGGTGTGATTCCCGAGAGCCTTAAACAATTCGTTTTAAAATGCTTTACTTCTTTTTCTTCGCCTTGGTTCCTTTAGCCTTCTTAGCCGGCTTCTCGGTCCCACACGGCTTGCGAGTCCCGCAACCTTTTCCTGCCAATTTGCTCACCTCCTACAGAGGCAAAGTTGATTGACGGTTAAAGTCCGCTCAGGCAAACACTGGCGGCCCAATTCTGTAATGATTATATCGGTTCCCGGTACGATGTGTCAAGAACAATTTCCACCTCGCGGAGAGATTTTAGGCTGACCCGGAACCACTGGAGTCGCACGGCGAACGATCGGCTTGGCGCTTTTCTCTGGCCCCTAGTAACAAAGAAGATTATATTTCCGTAAACAGAACTGAAGCTGAAAAGGAGGAATCATGGATTGTTCGGATAAGAAGGAAGACCGGCACGGCATGGTGATCGGAGGACTGATAGTCTTGGGCCTGGGAATCGTGTTTCTTCTGGCCAACCTGGAGATCATCCCCGACTTCGGCACCATGTGGCCTCTGATCCTGGTGGTTATCGGTATCGCGCTTCTGATCGGGGCGGTGTTCAAGAAAGACAAAAAGGGCGAGGGGGAAGCAGACAGACCGCAGCCGCCTCATTAAAAAAGGGCGGAGTTGAACTCCGCCCCTTCGCGTTTACCTCGGAACAAAAGCCTATGCGGCGCATCCCGGAAGGGGATCGTCTCCCCCGCGGTACAGGTAGTTCAGCAGATAGACGATATCCGCCACGTCAATGACACAGTCATCATTCGGATCGCCGGACTGAGAGGGAACCGGCGCCGGTCCGTTTTTGTAAAGGTAATTCACCAGAAAGACTATATCCCCCACCTCCACGTCGCCGCCTCCGTTGGCGTCGCCCCACGCATACCCCGGTGCGGTGTTCCTGAAGATGAAGTTGGCACCTCCCCAGTTGCTCACGCCCAGATCAGGTTTGTATGAGTAGTGATAGTCGAAGACGATGCCGCTGACCGGAGCTGCGGCGACGGATATCCATCCGCTCGCAAGATTGCAGCAGAACTCGGTCAGTTCAAGGGTATCTCCGTAGGCAATAACCCTCTCCAGAGAGTGGGCGGGATAGTGATTCAGGTAGAACACTTTCTTGACCCCGTCGGCCGCATGAGCCTCGCCGACGACGTTCAACACACCGTCCTCGTCGATGTCCGCCCAGACCATTTCCTCCACCACCTCCGAATTGGTGGAAGTCCAGGTGGGGCTGTTGGTCAGGTCGCCGCCGGTGTTCTCATAGATAACAGACTTGCCCCACCATCTCCCCGCGGCCAGGTCCTTATCCCCGTCGTTGTCCACGTCGCACCACGAGACCGAGGAGCCGTAGCCCTGAGTGGTGGATCTCCATATGGGTGAGGTGTTGAGTGTCCCGCCCTCATTGTGATACACCTCGAAATATCCCGGCGGCCCCAGCTGGTTGTTGTTGGCCACCGCCAGATCCAGCCAGCCGTCGTTGTCCAGGTCTCCCCAATTGAGCGTATTTCCGTCGTAGCTGTAACCCGAGTTCCATGACGCCACTCGCTCGATGGAGTCTCCATAGTTGTAGTAAACGAAAAGCGGGCCGATGGCGCTGATGAAGGCCAAGTCCAAATCTCCGTCATTGTCCACGTCTCCCCACTCCACGTCATAACAGGGAGTACTGTCGATGGAGGTCCAGGAGGGGGTGGTCTCCAGGACCCCGCCGATGTTGTAGTAAATCCTCTGATGCTCGCGGTACTCGTTGTAGGCTTCCCCCGAGGCCACCGCCAGGTCCAGGTCGCCATCCCCGTCTGCGTCCCCGAAGGCGCAGGCGAAGGTGTGCATCGAATCTTCCGACTCCCAGGAGGGAGAGGTCTCCAAGGCACCACCCAGGTTCATGTACAGCTGAGTGGTGGTTGCCCCCCATCCCGACGCGATGTAGTTGGATACCGCCCAATCCAGATAGCCGTCCTGATTCACATCGCCCAGGGCCGAGTGTCCCGAATATTGGGAATTAGTGGAGGCCCAGGTGTGGAAGTTCTGAAGTGTGCCGCCGTAGTTGAAATAGACGTAATTGGGTGCCAGCGCCATGTCGTTGCCCCTGGAGATGGCGAAATCCAGATAGCCGTTCCTGTCAATATCTCCCCAGTTTGCGCCGGTGGAGTAGCCTCCGGTCTCCATGGACAGCCAGAAAGGCGATGGCTCAAGCGGAATCTGGGCCGCGCCGGTCGCGGTCATGGCGACCAGCATCACAAAACCTGCTAACCATATTCTCATGATTGACTTCCTTCGTGTTTAGGTTCGGTCGTTATGGACTTGAGCCCGCGCCGATCAACCGCCTGCCGGCAGAGGACCATCCCTGAATAGATAGTTTACGAGATAAACGATGTCTCCCACGTCGATGGTTCCATCGCCGCTGGCATCTCCGGCAAAGTAGGGGATAGGCGAGGGGCCTTGCCTGAAAAGATAGTTCACCAGATAGACTACATCGGCCACGTTGATCTCCCCGTCGTAGTTGGCGTCTCCTCGAATGTATGATCCACTCTCCAGGGTAAACCGGAAATTCGAACCACCCAAGACCTGGACCGTAGTATCGAGAGGAACGTAGCCCGGATGGGTGATCTGAAAGAGGTGAGAGCCGCCGCCCACGTTCTCAAGATAGAATGAACCGGCCTGGTCGGTGGTGTCCTCCAGCCCCATCCCCAAAATCCGGACGATGCTCCCTGATGAATCCGGTGGATTGTCAGAGAGGCCCACCCCGCCGATCACATCGAAATAGTTCTCCACCTCCACCTGCATGCTGTCGGAGGTTAGGTTTCCGTATCTGTCCGAGGCGGTCACCTTCACCCAGTAGGTGGCGTTCGGGAACTCCTCGGTGTTCCAGGCCGAAAACCGGTCGGCGCCCTCGATCACACTGTCCCCGTCCGTGTTGGTGACTATGAAGTAGAAATCCCTGTAATCATAGTCCCCGTGGCTCTGGCAGACTTCGTCCTCCTGAAATACCACCTGCACGTTCTGATCCCAGAACAAGGTGTCCGTGAAAATGAAGGAGAGAACCGGGCCCAAGGATGCGCTGTCGTTGAATATCGAGTACTCGACCCGGTAGGGTATCATGCGCCAGTAGGCGTGAATGGTCTTGTCGTATATCTTCGAGACGATATCTACCGGGCCGGAGATAGGACTGCCCGGATCGAAGTACAAGTGAGTGTTATTATAGCAGAATGCGAACCTCGCCCCATCTCTGGCATCCTCGATCACCGGAATGTCCGGTTCATCTATGGGTGTGAGTTCGTCCAGGGGATTGGCAATGAACTTCCAGTCGGCCCACCAGCTTGTCCCCTCGTTTCTTATCTTCACGAAATGCAGGTGGTGAAACCCGGCCGCCGGCCACCAGACCAGATCGCCCAGGTAGTCGCCCACCTGTACCGCGTCGCCCACCTGCACCGGGATGGTATATCTGTCCAGGTGTGCGTACAGCCAGCCATCGCACCAGCCGGAACCGGCCGAATCCCCCACGGCCACCCTCCAGTGGTAATCACCGGAGGTGGTGAGCACGGCCTTGACCACTCCGGCCTTCACTGCGTAGACCGGGGTGCCGGCGAATTGCATAATGTCTATCCCCGGGTGAAAATAAGGATAACCGCCGTAGAACTGGTACTCACCGTAGTTGTTTCCCAGAGGGAGCGACTCGTCACCCGAGCCGAAGGGCCAACGGATGCCCTCTGCCGACAGAGCCATAAACGCCAGAATCAGGATTAGAAAGACGGAGGTTCGCATCGATCCTCTCAACCACCCTGAGATGGGATTCGTTCGCACCGCACTCTCCTCGGGATAGGCCAATCAGTGCTATGTGCCTGACGTACAATACGTTGACCGCGCCACTTCATGTTGAACTTGATGTTCAGCCCAATCATCGACCCGACTTCACAGATTGCATTCCTCTACAAGTAAGTATAACATCAAACTCAGAATTGTCAAGGTGCTATTTGCCCAAATAGAGCCGTAGCGATGCCGCGCGGGCTGACCGGCAGGAAGCTGACCGTCCGGATCTAGGGCGCCTGAATGCAGAGACTTGAGATCGGCAGTTGGGAGTGTCTGGTCAGCGTTTGCCGATGCGCGCGACCAGCACGGTGTCGTCATCCGAGCGGAAGTACTTCAGGGAGGAAGCTGAAACTAGACTGGCCAGTTCCCGGTGCGCCCCCGGTTCAACAGAATCCATCCCTCTTCCGAGGATCTTGGGAGCTATGACCACCACCAGATAGTCGGCCAGTCGTCTTTTCAGAAACGAGGTCAGTAATTTTGAACCCCCCTCCGCCAGCATGGAACGGATGTCGGATTTTCCCAGCCTTTGCAGAAGATATCGAAGGTCGACACGATTAGAACCGTCTTTTCTGACATGCCATACCTCGGCACCGGCGGAGATTATCCTGTCGGCCTTCCACTGATCGGACTGGGAGGTCGTGGCGATGACGGTGGACGGTGCTCCCCTCTTCGCGAGCACCTTACACCCCGGTGGGACTCGAAGCCGACTGTCCACAACCACTCTTCGAGGGCTTCTCCCTTCGACCAGCCGAACGGTTAAAGCCGGATCGTCCCGGATAATCGTGTCCACGCCCACCAGCACGGCATCGTGTGCACTTCTGAGTGTATGGGCGAGGCGAAGGGAGGAGGGGTTGCTGATCCATTTGGAGTCACCGGTGATCGTGGCCAGCTTTCCGTCCAGGGTCCGCGCAAACTTGAGCGTAACCAGAGGAAGCCCGGTCTTTCGGTGTTTGGCCCGGGCCGCCTTCTCAAGCGATCGGGCTAGCTGGCTCAAGCGTTTTTCTGTCAGAACGGGGATGTCTCTCATTTCAAGAAGATTACGCGCCGGGTCTTTGGTTGTCAAGGCATAATTTGAAGGGAAAAGAAACGTCAAAACAAGGCCGGCCTGAAGGCAAGTCCCCCGACCTGCTATCCTTCAATGCACGGTGACACCGGCAACTGGCTCGGCGAGCAAGTAAAAAACCCCAGACTCTTGCTTTTTCCCCTTGACAAGGATGTGCGGGGTCGTATATTACTAAGTAGACTCCTACATACGGATGGTACTGCCTGTCATCGGCATCCGAACGTCGTCAGAAACTGGTTACGCATGGTTAATCCCCCGGGTGATGAGTCTGTCTGGGTAACAGGTGAAGTATAAGCTGAAAGAACGGAGGTGGTTCTGATGAGGGCAACACTGTTGTCTGTGGTGGTTGGTCTGACCTTGATGCTGATCCTTCCGGTTTCGTCACTCGCTCAGTTCGGCTCGCTCTCGGGCACGGTCACAGATGAGGCCACGGTTGACCCCATCGCAGGGGCGGCGATTACGTTGAGCGGCCTTTACTGCGTCTGGTATACCGACGCGCAGGGGCAGTACTTCTGTGACAGTATTCCCTCAGGGGCTTATTGGGTCACGGCATACGCCGAAGGCTATTTCCCGGAGACCTATCCGGAATCCGTGATCGTCTTCCCGGGGGAAAATACGCCGGATATCGATTTTGCTCTGACTTACACCGGCGGAGGAACCGGCTCGATCTCCGGTCGAGTTACGGATGAGGTCACCGGCCTTGCCATCGCAGGCGCGACCATAGGCTTGAGCAACTTGGATTGTGACTGTGTCTGGTATACCGACTCGGCCGGGTACTACGTTTGCGACCACATTCCCCCCGGACTCTACCTGGTCTTTGCCAGCGCCGCCGGATATCATCCCGAGACATACCCGGATTCGGTGATGGTGATCGCGGGGCAGGATACACCCAATATAGACTTTGTGCTCACGCCTTTGGGAGAGACCGGATCGATATCCGGCTGGGTAACGGATGAGGAAACCGGCGGCCCCTTGCCCATGGCTCATGTATGGGCTTACGACAGCATCGCCGGCTGCGCCGGGTCCGCCTGGTCTGATACCTCGGGATACTATTTCATTTCAAATCTTTTGAGTGGACATTACGTGGTGGCGGTTCACAAGGATGGCTACCAAGATGAGGTCTATCCGGAGCTGGTGCCGGTGGAGGAGGGCCAGAACACGCCGGAGATCAACTTCGCTCTGACCCCCCTCGGCGGCCCCGAGTTCGGCTCCATCTCCGGCAGGGTAACCGACCAGCAGACCGGTCATCCGATCATGATGGCTGCCGTCACCATCACCGGGATTTACGGCGTCTGGCATACCGATACGGCGGGCTACTATTTCTGTGACAACATTCCGCCAGGCGGATACCAAGTTCAAGCTAGTAAGGATGGATACATCCCGGAGACCTATCCGGATTCAGTCGTTGTCTTTCCTGGAGAGAATACCCCCAACATCGACTTTGCGCTGCGGCCGGAGATGGGCCATGGCTCGATTACCGGAAGGGTGACCGATGAGGTGACCGGTCTTCCGATTATCATGGCTCACGTGCGAGCCATCGGACTGGATAACTACTGCTACGGGGAGGCCTGGAGCGATACGGGCGGCTACTATGGGATCATGGACTTGTGTCCCGGGATATATCAGGTCATTGCCAGCAAGCCGGGTTATGCGCCGGAGATCTATCCAGATTCGGTCCTCGTAATCGCAGGTCAGAACACGCCAAACATCGACCTGGCATTATCGCCTCTGGGCGAGTATGGTTCGATCTCAGGCCTGGTGACCGACGAGTCGACAGGCGCCCATATCGCCTCGGCCCATCTGATAGCGGTAGGTTTGGACAACTGGTGCTATGCGGAGGCCTGGAGCGACACCGACGGTTTTTACATGTTTCCGGAGATGTGTCCCGGCGCCTATGAACTTCGCGCGGAGAAGCCCGGCTACATTCCCGAGACCTATCCCGAGCCGGTGATCGTGGTCGCAGGGCAGAATACTCCCCACATCGACTTCGCTCTGACACCTGAGGGCGGACCTGAGTTCGGGTCTATCTCGGGCAGGGTCACCGACGAAGCGACCGGCCTTCCCATCATCATGGCTCACGTGATAGCCACAGGAGTCAGTCACTGGACCTATGAAGAGGCCTGGACAGATTCCAGCGGCTACTACATGATTCGAGACCTGTGCCCTGATGCCTACTTCGTCAACGCGGCCAAGCCGGGTTACGTTCCGGAAATCTATCCCGATTCGGTGATTGTGATGCCCGGCCAGAATACGCCTGACATCGACTTTGCCCTTACTCCCGAAGGCGGCCCTCAGGTTGGCGCCATCTCGGGCTGGGTGACCGACGAGGTGACAGGTGAGCCGATTGTGATGGCCGAGATCACCGTAGGCTGGCTGGACTGCGTGTGGTTCACGGACAGCGCAGGTTATTACTTGTGTGACGGCCTCCCCCCGGATTCTTATGAGGTGAACGCCAGAAAACCCGGCTATGTTCCGGAAACCTATCCGGAGCTTGTGCCTGTGCATCCGGGTGATACCACCACCAACATCAACTTCGCTCTCACTCCCATGGGTGAACCCGGTTCGATATCCGGGATGGTTACGGATGCCAACTCCGGAGCACCGATTCCTTACGCTCACGTCTGGGCGCATGGGGAGTTCGATCAAGGCCAGGCGGTTACCGATTCTTCCGGGCGGTATACCATCACCGACCTCTTTGCCGGGGACTACTTCGTGAATGCCTGGGCGTCGGAGTATCATCCCCAGGACTATCCTACCCCCGTGACCGTAGTCGAAGGACAGAATACCCCAGGTATCGATTTCGTCCTGATCCCCTTGGGCGGGCCGGGTGAAGGTGTGATCGCCGGCACGGTGCTGGAAGACACAACCTACTACCAGCCCATACCCTATGCCATGGTCTTCGCCGTCTCGTGGAACGGGAACTGGGGGTTCGATGAGACGGATTCCTCAGGCATGTACATGATTGAAGGGCTGCACCCGGACGATTACTACGTCTTCGCACTTGCTCCGGGATACATGGGTGAGTTCTATGATGGCGTCTATTCCTGGCAGGAAGCCACCCTGGTGACGCCCGACGCGTATGACATAGACTTCCACCTGGCCCCCTGTGGATACGGAGAGGGAAGGATATCCGGTGTGATCGACTCCGAAGGTTTGCCGCTTGAGGGTGCATCGGTCTATGCCTACTTGGGCGGCCAAGTGGCAGGGTATGCTCGCAGCTCTTCGGGAGGAGGCTATGTGATCAACGGACTTGTTCCGGGCACCTACACCGTATCCGCATCCATGGTCTCCTACTACGACGCGGCCTATCCCGATCCCGTTGAGGTAGCCTACGGGAAGGCCTCCGGCGTGAATATCGAGCTTGTACCGGTTCAGGTCGGGGACGTTACCGGTGAGGGTGTGGTGGATCTGGGAGACATAGTCTTTCTGATCAACTACCTCTATCAGGGTGGCCAGGCACCCAACCCCATGCAGGCAGGTGATCTCAACTGTGATGGGGTGGTAAACGTGGGGGATATCGTTTACTTCACAAATTACCTGTACAAAGGCGGTCCCGCGCCTTGCAGCCCCTGATGATTAGATGATATGAAAACGCCCCGCTGATCCTTTTGTCGGCGGGGCGTTTTTCTCATGCTCGTCTTCCGTCTTACCCTCGCATATTCAAGTCATCTGGATGTGCATGGGACCGTATCCTTCTTATCTGAGAACCGGGATCACCACGCAAGAGGGGAAATCCCAGGAGTGGTAAACGATCTGCAGCGCCTTCTCGAACTGGACCGCCTCAAATGGATTTATACCGGTGTTGGGATTCCGATCATACTTGGGGAAATTGCTGCTGGAGATCTCCAGGCGCAGGCGTTCACCTTTGTTTATCCGCAGCGCGGTGGCGCCGCAGTCTATCTCGAATCGATAGGCCTTCTTGGGAACGAACACCGGCAGCGAGTCGGGGGTGGGGTGCTCGTATCTTCCTCTGATGATTCCGTCCTCGATGTTCCGCGCGTAGCCGTCCGGTCGCACCACAACCAGCTTGGCGGTGAAGTCGGTATCCTTTGCCTCGGTCGACGCATAGACGATCGCCTTGATGGGGCCGATTATGATGAAATCGTCCTTCATTGGCTCGGAGGTATACACGAGTATATCTTCCCTTTCCTCGACCAACGACTGGTCCTTGGGACCTAAGTTCTCCGGGAAGAAATGGGAATTTGCTCCCCCTACCGTCGGGACCGGATCGTTGGGATGGAAGACGAATTGATCGAACCTGGTGCCGGAAGGTTTCTCTCGGGATAAGGTGCCCGAACCTTTTACGCTGTTGGCCCGGCCCGCACAGTCGGCGTACCAGGTCTGGTACTCGACCTCTTCCGGGGGCCACGTTTCGAACTCCGACCAGTCGTTGTCACCCATCACGAAGATGCGAACCGGCTTGGCCGTCCAGAAGTCGTCGTCGATCGGTTTAAGCGCAAGCGTATGGTCGAACCATCGCCTGGTCTGGGCCAGCACCCATTGGTGGTCCATTTCAGCCGAGGGGCCGAAGTCCTCGTCGCCAACCCTGGTGACGCCGTTCATCACGTCGTTGTGAGCCCATGGTCCCACCACAAGATGCTGCAGCGGCGGCTCCTTTGCCTTCTTGGCGATCGATTCGTAGGTTTGAAGCACGTTGGGGTAGATGTAGTCATACCAGCCGCTGATGTGCATGACCGGAATGGAGAAGCCCGAGAAGTCGTAGGGAACTTCCGCCAGCCCTGTCAGCGCGTCGGCTCCCTGAAAGAAGGTGCTGATGGGAACGGTGCGGAATATGCCGTCCCAGGCTTCCTGGGGAGGGCTCGGCTGCCCGGAGGCATAACTGTAGAACCAGCGGAGATGAGCCATCAAATGGAAGGCTCCTCCGTGCTGCATGAAAGGCTCTAAATCCGACCAGCCCGACACGTGGAACAGGGATACCACGCCCGGGTGCCCCGTGCTCGCGATCTCAAACGCGGCATACCCGTAGTAGGAGGATCCCCACAGGCCCACTCTTCCGTTGCACCAGGGTTGCGCCAGCACCCACTCCAAAGTCTCCAGCCCGTCCCCCCTCTCGTATACGAAGGGGAAGAATTCCCCTTCCGACCCATGAGTTCCGCGAACGTTCTGGATGACCACGGCGTACCCGGACAGTGCAAGCCCCTCCCCCAGCCAGACCTTGCCCTTGCTGCCGTAAGGCGTTCTGGCCAGAATCACCGGAAATCGATCCCCCTCTCCCGGAAGATACACGTCAGTGGCAAGCAGCACGCTGTCGCCGGTCATTATGCTGACCGTCTGGACTTCAAACAGTCCTGGCACGTCAGCCAAAGCGGTGCCGAATGCCAGTGACATCAACAGTAGCCACCACAGCATCAACTTCATCGGGCATGGTTTTCTTCCTGCAGCCATCAGAGTTACCTCCTTGCGGTGATAGGAAATTAGTTGTGATTGTTGACTATTCATCCGCTTTCTTTCGCAACGTTTCAAGGGTTTCCAGACACCACCGAACTCTCGCTCGCGTAATGTGCATCCCATATCGCAGAGTCGCTTGCCAGTAGGGGAAGAGTGGTTCATCCCGGTGCGGGTTCAGGACGTTTTTTTCCACATGCCGATAAGTCTTCAACCGCTCCTTCTGCTGGCGAAGCAAAGACTCGATGTGGCGCATCTGGTCCGGCAAGCTTGTCGCCCCGCCAAAGAACAGCTTCAGCAGAAGCTCAATCCGTAAGGGTGCCGGCTCGGTCTCAGACGTCAGCCACTCGTTCAATCTCCTCCGTCCCTTCTGGGTAAGGCGGTAAACATGACGATCCGGTCGTCCCTTTTGCGCCTTTACCCGCCGGGTGATGAAGCCCTGCCCAAGCAGCTTTCGAAGCGCGGGATAGATCTGACCGTAGCTCTCCTGCCAGAAGTAGCCGATGGTCTGGGAGATGAAGGCTTTCATGTCGTATCCCGACATGGGCTCAAGGCTGAGCAGGCCGAGCACGGCGAATTCGGTTTTATTGGTTCTTGGCATCGGTTCCTCTTATTAACTCTTGTAGTTATATATCTATACGATATATCAAGCATGTGGTTTCAAAGTTTCTGCTTTTGTTGCTATATCCATCTTCGCTGCCGCAAGTGGTTTGGTCGACCGCAGTGGAGACATGTCGCCGATCAAGGCCAAGGCGGCTAAAAACTTATTGACACGGATGCCCGAATAACTTCTACCTTGGACTGGCCTTGCGGAGGCCGAAAGGAGGGAGGAATCTCAACAGCTTGAAGGAGCGATTATCGCAAAGGTAAATGTGCTGGTCTACGACCATCAGGTTGCCGGGACTGTCAAGCATACTATAGCCGCCTGTCAGAAGGGGAGAAGAGGGAGTGGACACATCGATCACCTCCATTTCTTCGTCTTCCAGCGTCAGGCAGGCGTAGTCTCCTTCAACGCACAGGTCGTTGATATTCGCAGTGGTGGAGTAGAATCCCAAAGAATCCGGTGTCTCCGGATCGGTGAGGTCGCATATCTGCATCCCTGCGCCCTCACAGGCAAGGAATAGCCGATTGTCCGATAAGAAGACGTTGGTGCAATTCCCGGCGGTAGGGACGGATTTGACCACGTAAGGATTATCCTTATCGGCGACGCTTATTATGGTCAGCCCTTCGGATTGGTCCGCCGCGTAAAGATAGTCTCCGCTGACGAACACCTCTTCCGCGCTTCCCGGCGTTGAGACGGAACCTGCAGGTGCCGGATTCAGAGGATTTTGTACATCTATGATCTGTATGTCATTCCCGCCGTTTAGCAGATAGGCGAACCCATCTTTCACCGTTACCCCATAAGTGTAACCATCCGGCTGATAACTCTGCACCGCCTGCGGGTCATAGGGATCGGAGACATCAACAATCTGCATCCCGGTGAGAAGAGCGGTGATATAAGCGTAACTTCCCTCGACCTCGACGTCATTGTTATTGTAGGGTACGTGCAGAATTCCAGCAATCTGGGGATGGCTTGGGTCCTCGATGTTCAATATGTGAAGCCCGGAGTGATCGCACATGACATATGCGAAATTCCCTCCTATGGCAACATCCTTGCAGGTCCCCGGGATGATCCACTTGCCCGCCGCAAAGGGCCGATCGGGGTTGAACACGTTAATCACCCTGGCGGGTTCGAGGTGGTCGCTGACGAAGAGAAAATTCGAATGGAAGAAAACGCCTCTGGTATTGTCCCCAAGTGTCAGTGCCGCGATCTCGTCCGGCGGGGTTTTATCATGCAGATCGAGGATTTGAAGCCCCTCGTAGGTCAAGCCGAGATAGGCATAATCTCCGAAGACCGAGATATCCGCAATCTCGGAGGTGGACATGTAAGTGGACAGAGAGAAGATGTCTCTCGGATTGGTGACATCGAGAATCGAAAGCTGGATCGGATTTCCCAGGCAGGCGTAAACTGTGTCGTCCTTTTCGCCCACAAAAACGCTATTGCCTCCGGGGACGCCTTCGCTTGATCCGAAAAGGTAAGGAACCGGCGGAAAGAATATATTGACCAGCTTCAAGCCCCCGATTCCCGTGAGATAAGCTATGTTGCCGTGCAGGCAGAGCGAGAGCGGCTGGAATCCCGGCAGGTTGCAGGACCCGATCACGGAGGCGTTAAGGGGATCCGAGACGTCCAGCACGATCAATCCGGAGTCCTTCGCGGAGACGTAAACGCAATTTCCTTCGGCCGCTATACCAGTGGGAAGGTCAGGAAGACCGAGGCTGCTTTCCAGGAATGGCGTGTTCGCGGACGAAACGTCGATCACATGAAGCGCGCTGTCTCCGGTCACCGCATAGGCGTAATCTCCAGAGACATCCACCTTAAGCCCTTCCCCGGTTAGCTCTGTCTGACCGATCTGAGCGGGGAAATTGACGTTGGCCAAGTCTATGACTGCCAATCCATCGAAGAACAGGGCATAGGCTTGCCTGCCGTCAAACTTCAAGTCTCTCAGATCCGACCAGAGGGTGCTGGAAAGCTTTACTATGCCCGAATCGGGAAGGGATAACTCGCCTGCTCGAAGCGGCAAGGAAAAACAGAGACACAGTGCTGCCAGCGACAGTGAAACGGCAAATCTGGCCATCATCTTTCTGCTCGTCTGGACTGACATATCTTTGACAGAAACCATGAACACAGGCCGAACCATGCAGCTGCGAATCCCAGCACCGGTCTTGGGGGTAGCCGCACGCTTCAGCATACAACGGCCAATTCGACCACCGGTCGGGCGGGGGTAGGCGCACTCTTCAGAGTGCGAGAGCGGCTGCCCGGTCACTCCTTTAGTTGATACGCTCTGCCGGAAGTTTCTGACAATTGATAGCCGAGAAAGCAGGCCTGCAAACCAGTTGTGAATCCTGGTGAGTGAAAATCCCGTCCGGCAGGCAACTTTTCCCTTGACCTGTCCGGGGAAAGGTTTTATCTTTCTTTTGATTTCATCGGATGCGTGCAACATTCCATGAGGGCGAGCTTCGGAACCCTCAGGATAGTTCTTAGCCCCCCTATCCTACCGAAGTGAGCCCTCATCTTTTTGAGTGAATAACCCGAGAAAAGGGTCGCGAAAATAAAGGTTGAATTTCGTGTCTGTTCCTCTTATAATTCTATCAGCCTTGAACCACATTCCGTCAATGGGATAAAATGGACAAGAGAAGATATCTGATGAGCGCATTCTGCCTGCTGGTCGTGATCTTAATAGTCTGCGGCTGCGGCGGCAGTATAACAGACGACGAGGTGGCGGTGGTCAAACAGCTGCTGGCGACGTTCGAAAGGGGCGTGGATCAGAAAAGCGAGGCCGTGCTGGATTCGGCAGTTCTGGATAAGAGGCAAGATGTCTCTTCGCTGGTTCTGAGCGAGCTTCTCCGGGAGGGGGAATACCAGGCCGCCCGGATAGCAAGCAAGAGCTTTGTGATCGTCGGCGACAGCGCAGAGGTGAGATTGATCTTGAGCCTCCAGTACGGCAGCCATCAGGAGGAACCCACACACCTCGAGAAACCACTTAGGCTGTATCTTGGCAAGAAACGTGGGCAATGGAAAATAAAGAGCTTCAGCACTGCATCGGACGAGGTCGCCCCGGAGGGACAAGAGAGTCCATGAGCGCGGCCAAACACCCCGGCTGCCGATTCGACGGGAGGTGAGGCGGGGGTAACCGCACTCTTCAGAGTGCGAGGGGTTCGCAGGCTAAAGCCCGTGGTTGCCGATTTGACGAGCGGTGCGGCGGGGGGTAGCCGCACTCTTCAGAGTGCGAGGACGGTTTTGCTGAGTGAAAGGTAGACACTATGTTAGACCTCGACGAAAGTATCGAGAATGAAATCAGCAGGGCGGTGAGCTTCATCCAGGAGGCGCTCGATCAGGAACCTTCGTATATCGAAATGGACTCAGGCGAGGAAGAGACCGAGCCGCTTCTTCTGGATAAGAGCCTGAATGAACTCTCCTTTCATGTAATCCAAGAAAGAGAACCGCAAGGCAGGGTGGCCGCAGTGGACGGCGGGTCGGCAACGGTGGTCAGGGGCAGATCCTTCTCAATCGGCGTGCACCGGGTGGGGTCGGTCACCTACCGCCGGGGAGAGAGAATAGACCAGAGGACGATGCCCTTGAAGCTGGAGGTCATCTCTCGGGCCAACCTCCCCGCGATCTACTCTTCTGCTTATCTGGATCTGGTCGGCGAAGAGCCTTCCGAGTCGCCCGCCATGGACAAGATGCTCGACCGGCTTCGCCTTTTCGGTGAATGGAAGCTGGCCGGCCAGCTTCTGGACGAGTTGGAGAAGGGCGACATGCTGCTCATCGATGGATCGCTCAAGGCCAGCATAGCCCCGCCCTACAACTTCTGGCTGGAGTTCACCCGAAGGGCAAGGGCCAAAGGCGTGCATCTGGTGGGGGTCACCAAGACCAGCACACTCTACTGGGGCGACAAATCGCCTCTCATCCCGGCGGTTGTGAAAGTGGGGAAGAGGTTTCACCCCAATTCGAAATGGTTCTGCCGGATCTCCGACGAGAGGCTTCATACCACTTCGTCCAGTTACTTCGGGCGGATCTATGTGGCCAGGCTCAAAGCCTCGTCCGATTTTGCCTTTCGTATCGATGTCAACCGGATCGACCCGGTGGACCCAAAGGTGGTCTTCTATGCCCTGTCGCATCTCTCGGGAGACCCGGCCTTCCTGGGGTATCCTTACCCCCTGGCTGCCGCTCACAACGTTTCCCGGATTTCTCTTTCGGAGATCGAGGATATCAGATATAAGCTGCAGTCGAGGGCTTTCGAGAACGGGGTGAGTCTCTCGGACTGGGACCTCTTGTTCACCGATTTTCATGAGGTGCTGAACGCTGATTTGAATAGATGATGCTTGTAGGAAGCCAGAACCTAACTTAAGTTAGGTTCTGGTAATCTGAAAAGCTGTAGGGGTCAGATTTCCTACGGATCTGTAAGACATCCGACCCGGAAGGGCTCGGGCTTGATGAATCAAGCCCCTACAGACGCAAAGCAGAAGAGGAAGCTGATATGGACTACAAAGGAAGAATCACCGGGAAGAAGATAACCGAGCTGGACTTCAGGACTTTCTACGAAGAGGACCTGCACCTGGGAGACATTCTTCTGGCCGAGGACGAAGACAAAAAACTGCCTTACCTCCTCAGGGTGGTGGACATAAGCTACGGGGTGGAGGCCTCCGATCCCAACTGGGCGGAGCGAACCGCAGGAAACATGATGCTTCTGGACAGACAGAAGGAGTCCTTTCAGTTTCAGGAGAAGGAAAGAAGGCTATACAAGGTGGGACGATGTGTCCCCTTGGGATACATCAAAGGAAACCTTTTCCGCAAGCCCAAGACTATCCCCTCGCATTTCTCCAGGGTCAGGAGTCCGTACAAGGCAGACTTCGAATTCTTGAAGAGCTTCATGGGTGATCTGGATGTGGGATTCCTGCGATCAGGGGAGGAGGTTCTCGATTTCCGCGCAGGTATATCCGGTGAGGTTTTCCCTTACCACATCGGCGTATTTGCCACCACCGGCATGGGCAAGAGCAATCTGATGAAGGTCCTGGCGGGGAGCGTGCTTGAGTCCGGGAAATATGCCATGCTGATTCTTGACCCGCACGGAGAGTACTATGACGGCGGAGGAGATCCGAACCACAAAGGATTAGTCGATCATCCATTGGCAGGTAAGAGGCTCAGAGTCTATAGCTCGCGAAACCTTAAAGGTCCCTACAATAGACTCAAGATCAGCCCGCGGGAGATCGATATCAAGGACTTCCGGCACATTTACGATTTCACCCAGCCCCAGGTGGAGATGCTTTACGCGGCCAGATTCCTGTTCGGCGGAAACTGGATGGAGGAGATGGCTCACATCAAGACCGAGGAGCTGTTGCTCAAATTCTCCGGAGGAAAGGGATTCTTCGAGTCTACGGCTGCCGTTATTCAGCGAAGGGTGGAGCAGATACTGAGGCTTCCCTTCATCCACAAGGATCCGGAGTTGTCGATTACCCGCAACGTTATCAACGATCTGGATTCCGGCAAGCTGGTCTTGGTGGATACCTCCAACATGTCGGAACAGGAGGAGCTGCTGATTTCGGCGGTCCTGGCCCGGGCTGTTTTTCACCACCACAACAGGGCCTATCAGGATCCGGAGAAATTCAGGTCGCTCCTGCCCACCATCATCGTGATGGAGGAGGCGCAGAGGGTGCTGTCTCAAAAGGGGAGATCGGACATAAACATCTTCGCCCAGATATCCCGCGAGGGACGCAAGTTCAAGACCGGCCTGTGCGCCATCACCCAGCAGCCGAAGCTGATAGACGAGGAGCTTCTCTCTCAATTCAATACCCTGTTCATCCTGGGGTTGGCCGATGAGAGGGACCGGAACATAGTGAAATCTTCAGCCAAGCAAGACATCTCCGACTTGGGCACGGAGATTCAAATGCTGGAAGCGGGCGAAGCTCTGATCACCTCGCCCCAGTCACCCTTTGCCGTCCCGGCGAAGATTCATCTTTATGAGGATTGGCTTAAAGGCCGGGGAGAAGATGAGAAGGCGTTTGAGAAGACCAAGATAGACCAGGAGTTTTTCTGAGGGTCCAACAGAGGTACTGGTAGCCGCAGGCTTTAGCCTGCGCCCCTGAGTTAGGTTCTGGTTAATTACACGATTAGCGATCATTGATTCTCCCATGCGCTTCATTCACATATCCGACAGTCATTTAGGGGCAAGCGGATTCTCCCGCAGATTGTCGCCCTCCGGGTTCAATCAAAGGGAAGAGGATGTCTGCAATTCGTTTCAGGCGGCTGTTGACCGGATCATCGAGTTGAAGCCTGATTTCGTCCTGCACAGCGGTGATCTGTTTCACACGGTAAGGCCCACCAACCGGATCATCAACTTTGCCATAAGACAGATCCTGCGGGTGGTCGGTGCGCAGATTCCCATGGTGATCATCTCCGGAAATCACGACACGCCCAAGCAGAGAACGGTCGGGTCGGTCTTCTCATTCTTCGAGGTGCTGTCGCCTCTTCTCCACGCCGTGTATAGGAACCAGTATGAACTGGTCCGGCTTGGTGACGTGGCCATCCACGCCATTCCTCACTGCCTCAACCAGGAGGACTTCTCTCAGGAGCTAACAAAGGTGAGGGTTAGCGGCGGACCGCGGACGGCGGACCACGGACGTGACTTGGCCTTCAACATTCTGATGCTCCACGGAGTGGTGGCGGGAATCCGGGAGTTCTCCATGGGTGAGCTGGCTGAACAGGAGATCCCGACCTCCAGCCTGGAGCGGGGATTCGATTACATAGCCCTGGGACACTATCATCGTTTCTGCCAGGTGGAGTCGGGAGGATATTATGCCGGATCGACCGAGAGACTCTCAATGTCGGAGTTGGGCCAGGAGAAGGGATTCGTGGAAGTCGACCTGCAGACCAAGGAGGTGAAATTCCACCCGGTTCCTGCTAGAGAAATGATCGAGTTCCCTTCACTGAACGCGCGAGAACTGGACCAAGAGCGGGTCCTGCTGGAGATCGAAAAGAGAGTGCGGGCGGAGAATATGCAGGAGAAGATCGTCCGGCTGAAGGTCACAGACATTCCCGAGCACGTTTACAATTCTCTCGATTTCCGCAGGATCGCCGAGTTGAAATCCCGAACATTTCATTTCGATCTGAAATTCGAGAAGAAGGAAGAAGAGGCAAGAGATCAATCCACAAAGACCTCCATCGGCAAACTGAACATGGAATTCCAACAGTTCCTAAAACAGGCCCCGGTCGAGAATCTGGAAAAAGACAAATTGCTGGAACTGGGCCTGAGATACCTTACGGCAGATGCCAGTGATCAGCAGCCAGACAAAGATCTGTCATTACCATGAACCCGAAACTTGAACCAGGAAGATGGCACCTGGTACCCAGAACCTGGGATCTCGGGGCTAACACCTTACACCTTACACCTTACACCTTTTCATCAGATGTACTTGAGAAGCATTAGCCTGAAGAATTACAGAAGATTCAAGTCTGTGGATCTGGAGTTCCCGGACGGAATAGTGGGCATCATCGGCAACAACGGTGCCGGCAAATCCACGCTGATGGAGGCCATCGCCTGGGCGCTCTTTGGGACGGATGCCTCCAGGACCAGCAAGGACCAGATCAAGTCGGTCTCCTCCTCGAAGGCGGACGTCTGCCGGGCGGTCGTGGACTTCGAGATGAACGGAGACAACTTCCGGGTGGTGAGGGAGCTGAAAGGGGCGACTCATGCGGTGGACGCGTCGGTGATCATCAACAAGAAAGTAGCAGCCAGGGGAAACAACCCGGTAAACGAGCTTATCCAGGCCACGCTGGACATGGATTTCCGGGCTTTCATGACCTCGTTTTATGCCAAGCAGCGGGAGCTTAACGCCCTCTCCGATTTTCAGCCCCATAAGAGGAAGGAGCTGCTGGCCCGCATGCTGGGAATCGAAACCGTGGATACGGCCCTGAAGAATCTGAGGTTGGATAAGAGGGACCTGCAGGTGAAACTCGAGCTGAACCGTTCTCACCTGAAGGACAGGGTAGAGCTGGAAGCAGAGAGAAAAGAGAAATCGGAAGCCCTCAGCCGGCTGAAGGTCGAGCATAAGGCTGTTAAGGAGAAGTTCGACTCGGAGACGTCCGGGTTGACGGAGCTAGAAAAATCGTGGAAGGAGTTGAAGGTCAAGCAGGAAGAGCAGACCAGGCTGAATCAGAAAAGCGGTATAATCCGGACGGAGAAACACGGCCTGGAGACCCAACTGAAATCACAGGACCAGGAGAGGTCGAAACTGATTGCGCTCGATTCCGAAAGCAAAAGACTGCAAGAGCTTCTCGCACCGTATGAGGAAACCGGGAGGAAGGTCGCTGCCCTGGATGAGCTAAGGATAAAAGCGGGGCAGCAGAAGCTCACGCAAAACCAGCTCAAGGAAATCGAGGCCTCTCTGACGAGGGATCAGGAGCGCTTGGCTTTCCTCAAAACTGAGCTTGAACCGAAGAGTGAGATCGAGAAGAGCCTCCGCCGGATTGCCGAAAAACAAGTCTCTCTGGAGAAAGAGCTGGAAGAGAAGAGGAATCTGTATATGAGTACGGAGGCGTCCTCGAGGTCGCTGCGGGACGAGAAAACCAAGTTGGAATCTCAACTGAAGCACGTCGAGGAACTGGGACCCGACTCGCTTTGCGATCGCTGCCTGAGGCCGATGGGGCCGGATTTTCAGAGCATCCGGCAGCATCTTATAGAGGAGCAGGGCAACATAAAAGAGAAGCTGAAAAGCTCAGAGGGAGAAAAAGAGCGGCTCAGGAAAAGCGGAGGGGAACTCAAGAGGAGCAAGATCGAGCTGGAAAAGCGGAAGGAAGTACTGCAGAAATCCATACAGCAATTCTCCCGGCTGGAAGGGGAGAGGCAGAATTTGGAGAAGGGGGTCAAGGAGAAGGAGAAGAATCTCTCTTCGCTGCGCCTGACGTTGAAGAGTTTGGGAGAAGTACAATATGACCCGACTGATCACAGCCGACTGAAAGAGGAGTTTGAGCGCTTGGAGACGCTCAAGCAGAAATCGACGGAGCTCGCCTCCCAGTTGAGAAGACTGCCTCTGGTGGAGAAGAGCAGACAGGACCTTGCCGAGAGGCTGCAAGAGTTGGCCCACGAGGAGACAGAGTTGAAGGAGATGGTGGTGAATCTGCAGTATTCGGGCGAGGAATACCAGCGTGCAGAAAGCAGTCTGGAGGATACAAGAAAGCGAGTCCACTCGGCGGAGCTGGCCCTAAAAGACATAGGTCATCGGATCGAACTGCTAAACAAAGAGATCACCCGGATCAACAAGGAGGTTGAAGACGCCGCTCGGCTGGCGCAGAGCATCAAGGAGTGGGAACAACAGCGGCGATACTTAGAGCGGCTGGATCTGCTTATGTCGGACTTTCGAGTCTCCCTGATAGGACGCATCAGACCGACCCTCTCCCGGTACGCTAAAACCCTCTTTCTCGACCTGTGCGACAACCGCTACGAGGATTTCGAGTTGAACGAGGATTACGAGATAGTCATCCAGGATCAGGGAGAGAAGTATCCTCTAAGCCGCTTCTCGGGCGGGGAGACCGACTTAGCCAACCTCTGCCTGCGCATAGCCATCTCGCTTTTGATCTCCGAGTCGAGCCGGGTGGATTTCTCCTTTATCATCTTAGACGAGATATTCGGAAGCCAGGACCTGCTCCGAAAAGAGAGCATCCTGACAGCACTGGCGAGACTGAAAAACAGATTCAGGCAGATGTTCTTGATCACGCACATAGACGACATCAAGGACTCGGTGGAGAATCTGATCTACGTTACGGAAAACGATGACGGCAGCAGTGACCTGCTCTTACAGTGAATAACATCTTCCAAGAACGAAAACCTGACTTGCCTCATCCCGGTCAATCTCAGCAGCGGTTAGACCATTAAGGGGATCGACTTGAAAAGAGACGGTGCAGCTCACAGATGGATACTGGCGATCGTCTTCGCCCTGGCAGTAGTTTTCCTGGTTTTCGTCTTCCATCCCGCGTTCAGGGGAATAGGTGTAAAAGAGGTGACCGACGGGGATACCATAGTCTTGAGAAACGGAGAGACGGTTCGCTACATCGGCATAGACACCCCGGAGCGAGATGATCCTTTCTACCGCGAGGCCACCCGGGCGAACAGAGAGATGCTGGAAGGAGGGAGGATCAGGTTGGAGTGCGACCACGACAGACGAGATCGCTACGGAAGAATGTTAGCCTACGTCTGGGTGGACACTCTTATGCTCAACGCAGAGCTGATCAGGATGGGATTTGCTTCGGTCTATCTGTTCGCCCCCAACCTGAAATACAGGGATCGCTTCATCGCCCTGCAAAGAGAGGCCCGGCAGAGGGGAGAAGGAATCTGGTCCGTGCCGGTCGAACCCGAGCCTTACTATGTCGCCTCGGGCGCATCGCAAAGGTTTGTGTTTCATCGGCCCGAATGCAAATCGGCCAAGCGGATACGCACGGAGAACCTTATCAGGTTTGAAACCAGAGAGGAAGCCCTAGACTCCGGCTACAGCCCCTGTCGAAACTGCAAGCCATGACGAGAGAATTTGCCGACTTGATTCTCTTCCTCCTCTTTGCCCGACGACAAGTCGGATTTCTCTTCGAGGCCCTCCGCCCGCCCTTCACTGCCCGCAAGCGGCCTTGCCCATTTTTCATACAATCTCCCCGCCCCGTCGAAAGACGCATCAACTCCTGTCGATCATCTCGGTAGGCAAACGCGATTTGTCCGGGGGCGGAATCGCTGGGCCAAAAGGAGGGGCTATGCCGTCACTGTTGGTGATCGAAGACAAAGACAGCATGAGGGAAATGCTCTCCAAGACTCTGGAGGCCGATGGGTACGAGGTGGAAACGGCAAAGGACGGGGAGCGGGGAGTTGAGCGAGCCAAGGAAAAGAAGTATGACGTTGTGCTGACCGATCTGAAACTGCCCAGGATGGACGGGATCGAGGTGCTGACCACCCTGAAGGAACTGGACAACGACGTGGCGGTTATCCTGATGACCGCCTACGGTACCATCGAGAAGGCGGTGGAAGCAATGAGGGAGGGGGCTTTCGATTTTCTCACCAAACCCTTCGACACCGATCACCTCTCCGTCCTGATCAAACGAGCCATGGAGAACCGCAGGCTGGTGGCGGAGAACGTCCTTTTGCGAGAGGAGTTGGGGCACCATCTGGGATATGCCCAGATCATCGGGAAATGCGAGAAGATGCGGGAGGTCTCCGGTCTGATTCAGAAGGTGGCCCCCTCCGATACCACGGCTCTGCTGTTGGGAGAATCGGGCACCGGAAAAGAGCTTTTCGCCCGCGCCATACACAGCCTCAGCAACCGAACCAAGGGACCCTACGTGGCCATCAACTGTGCCGCCATACCCAGAGAGCTGCTGGAGAACGAGCTCTTCGGATCGGAGCGAGGCGCATACACCGGAGCGGTGGCCCGAAAGATGGGAAAATTCGAGATAGCCCAGGGCGGCACCATCTTCTTAGACGAGGTCGGAGACTTAGACATCGCCCTGCAGGCCAAGCTCCTCCGCGTGCTCCAAGACAGGACCTTCGAGCGTCTGGGGGGAACCAAGACCATAACCGTGGACGTGAGATTGATAGCCGCCTCGAACGCAGATTTGAAGAAGGCCACCGAGAAGCAAAAGTTTCGTGAAGACCTGTTTTACCGGCTCTCCGTTTTTCCCATAACCATCCCGCCCTTAAGGGATAGACGGGAGGATATCCCTGAGCTGGCAGACTACTTCGTCAAGAAATACTGTGCCGAGATGAAAAAACCCAAGAAGAGGATCTCCAGGGAAGCACTGTCATTGTTGGACAAATATCACTGGCCGGGCAACGTGCGGGAATTGGAGAATACCATAGAGAGAGCCATCATCCTGTGCGAGGGCAAGAAGATCTTACCTGAACATCTGGCGATAAGAATACCGTCTCCCAATGACATTAGATTGCGAGAGGGCGCAGGCTTAAAAGAGGTGGGGCAGCATGCCCAGGCCGAGGCGGAGAGAGCTTTGATCATCCGGGTGCTCAACCAGGTTCGGGGGAACAAGAGAAAAGCCTCCCAGGCTCTCAAGATAGATTACACCACGCTGTTCGAGAAAATAAAGAGATACAGCATAGATGCGTGAGGAAGTATTCGCGCACCGATCCGGGTCCCAAAGAAAAAGCCGCCCCCTGGTGGGGCGGCTTTTCTTATCTCTCAGTGAGGCGATCTTTTGGCCTGAAGTCGGTGCAAGGTGCCTCTCCATAATAATACAGGTATCTATAAAGATGTCCCAAATCGCGTCTGTCTATCTCCTGGTCGCAGTTGACGTCGGCGATCTCACGAGGATCAGGAGGAGGGACCATGCCGGACAAGAGTTTGACAAGATGGCTTATGTCTCCATAATCGATCTGCCCGTCTCTGTTCACATCTCCGGAAACCGCATCCGGGTAAGTGTACTCGAAGGCCCCCATATCGGCGCGGTGCCCGCCGTTGAACGGGACGGAAGCGCCCGGATCTCCCGCATCTATGCAGGGCGAACCGAGGCAGAGGTGAAAGTTGCCGTGGGGGGGATTTCCGAAGTGAGGGTTCGCCGAGATATTCCCGTCGATTCCTGTCGGATTCTCCTCTAATCCGTAATAGTCCAGGCTGTCCCCGTCGCGTCCGTTGCCCCAGACGTCATTGTAGGAGAAGTGGCCCGTTCCCTGAAGCGTGAAGATGCCGAAGCCCTCGTTGTTGGCAACGATATTGCCCTCGAAGTACCAGGGCCCGCCGAAGTATCTGATGCCGTCAGCCTGGTTGTTACTCACGGTGTTGTTTGCCACCCGGAAGTCTCCCCCCACGCTGCTGCTGTACAACACCACCACCGCGGAACCGGATTGGCCGTGGATGGTGTTGCGCTCTATTCTGGCGGAGTTGGACTCCACCAGGTGGATGGCCGCACCCCCGCCGCAGGCTGAGTTCCCGCTGAGCAGGTTGTGCTCGATGTCCGGATCGGACCTGTAGCAGTAGATGCCTGCTCCGTGACCATCATGGTTGGAGTTTTCGGTTATGTGATTTCGCAGGATGATGGGTTCCGACTCATAACAGAAGATGCCTGCCCCGTGACCGGAGCGATTCTGGTTGCCGGTGACAATGTTATCGACGATGCTGAGGCCGGAGTTGAAGGAGTAAATTCCCCCACCCGGAGAGCCATTGTCGCCTCTGCCGTTATTTACCGTGAAGCCGGATAAAACGACACCTTTGCTTCTGCCGATGGTCACCACCCAACCCTCATCTTTTCCCTCGATGATGGTGGATCGTGTGGTCGCTTCATTCTGGTCGAATATAAAGCGGCTTGTGATCACCACCCGGTCCTTGTCATACAGATTTATGTTCTCCCTGTACACTCCTCTTTCTACCAGCACTGTGTCCCCCGACCGGGCCGCGTCCACCGCCCGTTGTATGGTCCGGAAAGGTGAACCCCATCCGCCGTCGCCCGACTGGTCGCTTCCGTGAGGAGCGACATGCCAGGTGGGACCCCGGTAGGTCGATCTCTGGCGAATAGCCAGGGCAAGTCTTCTCTCATGGGTGATGAGATCGCCTTCCGAGGTTCTTGCACTTGCCACGATGGTTATATCGGAACAGAGCTGAGGAACGGATTCCGGCGGAAAGGAGACCAACAGAGTCGAACTCCCCGGGAGTCTCTCGATTTGCGGGGGATAAAAGTGCAGGTCCAGAAGGGGAGAGGGGTTGGCAACTCCAAGCGTGACCGGCCCCTCGAATCCCCCCAACGAGGTGAAAACCAGCTTGAAATGTTGATGCTCCCCTTGTCCCGGGGGCTCGGACCCGGCAAGGTCCCAATCAGAATACCTGACCAGAGTCTGAGGTATGACGGTCATGGCGAAATCGGGCCTCATCGGCGCGCCGTACCCGGCACCTGCTCCCGCTGCTCTCCTCTCCATGTCGGAGTATACGGCGACGAGATTCCTCTCTTCACCCTGGCGGCCGGCAATGATCTGTCCTTCTGTCGCGGGCGCAGCCTCGGAGATCGCTGATTCTTCACCGATACCGGAGACCTCCTCGGCGGAAGCCGCCGGGGTTTGGCCGGCAGATGGCTTCTCTCCAGTTCCTTTATGCTCAGTTGAGTTTCCCCCGGTCAGGAACACCGCCAGTACGATTGCCATGGCGCAGGTCAGACCGAAGGCGAAGGCCTTCCTCCTGGCAAAAACAGCCGATGTTCTTTGCCAGATGACATTGGGCTTCGGGACCGGAAGGTCGGTGAGAGCCTGTTTGATGCTCTGCCGAATTCCTTCCGCTACACGTTCTGCCTCTTCGACGCTTCGAGTCTTGACGCGGAGTTGAATGTCGTCAAGGGGATAGGTTCCCAGGCCGTATGCCGTCAGATCGACGGTGTTGTGACCCGTCGATTCCCTGATTCTCCTCCTCTCCTCCCGGCTGACGTCAACTGTCTGAAAGAAGGTCAGATACTCCCCACCTCTCAGCAATCTCTTTACCTTTAATTGCATAACCTCCTCCAGTCAAGAAAAGTTCTATTTGCTCCTGGCACCCTTCCGGTTCTCGCCAGGCGGACTAGGTTTGATTCCTCCACCCGCTGCGGTCTGGCCGGACTGAATCCAACGGTTTAACCAAGACGTTTATCTTTTGTCTGCTGATGTAATTGCAGGCCGTCACATGTGAGCAGACCCGCTGGTCGTCCAAGCTGCCGCCTGTCGGTACGAACGTTCCCTGTGGACCGCGGCACCCGATATTTGAAAGGAGTGGGGTACCGTCGGCTTGCAAACCACAGTTCCTCCTACTAGTCTCCGCTCAAAAAGGGAGAATTCGAGATTTAATCGTCAATGAAAACTCAGGCTGGGCAAACCGAGCCTCTGCCCTCCAAGCTACAGCCCGCGCCCTTTGCTGTCAAGTGTTTTCTTGCCCGGGCGTGCATAATTCGCGCCCGCCCGTCCCCCCCGCGGACGCTGAAAGCACACTTTGCCTTAGCAAGGTCGGAGAGCGGCACAATTCATGGGGAGGAGTTCCGACGAAGGGTCCATCCCGAAGAATTCTTCTTGATTCCAGCCTGGAACTGATTGTTTGGAAAAGGCTTAAGAGAAGAAGAGAGTCGAGATCGCGAACAGATTAGATTTCGGGCGGGACATCGACCAGCACCTGACTTAAGTCAGGTGCCGGCTAAGATCCATGCTCTTGCTTGGTTTGCCCTGAGATGCAATTCTGCTGGCTGTCAATGAGAGCAGGGGTGGGTGCCCCCCATATACAGATAGTTCACCAGGTAAACTACGTCGCCCACGTCGATCTCATCGTCGCAATTCACGTCGCCCAGAAGGGCCGGAGAGGGAGCCGCACCTTCCTTATATAGATAATTCACCAGGAAGATCACGTCCGAGACGTTGATCAGATCATCGTCGGTCACGTCGCCGGTAAGGTAGAATCCGTACTGGATGGCGGCCAGGATGTCGGGTATGCCCCAGCCGTAGTCGTTATCGGGAGACAGGACATTGTCCCCGCTCATCATCAAGGCCTCCCTGACCTGCATGGGTGTCCAGTCGGGGTGGGCCGAGAGAATCACCGCCGCAGCGCCGCCGATCAGAGGCGTGGAAAGCGAGGTTCCGCTGGCATAGGTGTAGCTGGTGGGACTGCTGGCGCTGGCACAGCGGGTGGAGACTCCCTGGGCGCAGACCTCAGGCTTGGTCCGTCCGTCCGAGGTGGGCCCTCTGGAGCTGAAAGAGGCGATCCCCCCGTCCGAGTAGACTGCGCCACAGGCAACGATACTGTCTGCATCCGCCGGAGCGTGCAAGGTTCCGCTTCCGGGCCCGGCATTGGCCATGGCGTTGCAGACCACGATTCCGAGCCCAGCGGCCATGTCTGCCGCAATGGTGGTTACCGCCGTGTTGCCGTCCATGTCGAAGTAGGAGTACCAGTCGATATAGGCCAGCGAGCTGGAGATGACCCCCGCACCGATGCTGTCCGCCCACTCCATTCCTGCCACCCAATTGTCCTCCTCGATCGGTTCCTCCATGGAGACATCCTCGGTCTTTCCTATTATAAAGTTGGCACCGTATGCCGGGCCGTAGAGATATCCCGACGCCACTCCGCCAAGAGCCGACCAGGTCGCCGTGCCGTGGTTATGCGATGTCGAGGGATCGCCGGCTTCGTTCTGGGTGTTGCCGTCGTTGTTGACGAAATCCCACTCGGCCAGCACGCGACCCTCCGAATAAGCTTGCTGAAAAGCCTGATGATCTTTCCGAAATCCGGTATCCAACATGCAGACCAAAACCCCCTGTCCGTAATATCCCATGTTGTGAACCGCAGGAATGTTCAACTGCTGAAGCTGTCCATAGGATGCACCGTAGTTCAGATCCAGCGAGCCTTCACCCTGGAGAGGCTCATCCGGAGGAGTTTCTATTCTGACCGGTTTCCTCTTCCCGGCCAGCACCGGCTTTATGGAGCGAACGAAACCCAACTCGGAAATCCTGTCCACCTGGCTGACCGGAACCTCGAAACTGGCTGCATTGAGCCATCTGCTCCTGTGCCTGAACTTAGCATTGAAATCGCCTACCCGGTCGACATAGGCTTGGTTGACCGGAAGATCATGGAAGTCGACCAACGACTGCTTTCGGGTCTTGGCTCTTCGCTGAGCGGCCCTGGGGGTTAGCGTATTACTGGCCTTTGCTATTGCGGATTGGAAACTCTCCATGTCCACGAACCCTTTGTCCGTGAAGAAGACCCACACCTTCACTTTTTCCTGCGGTTCGAGTTTTGTTACATGCTGCGAGAATCTCTCCGAGACGACCGGATCATCTTTGGCAAAATACAACTGTGGTTGCTGCGAGAGCTGAGCCCCTGTCTGAGAGTTCACCGAGCCAAACAGACAAAGAGCGACGAATATTAAGATGAATCTTGTGAAGCGAGAGAAGTTTGACATAACCATTTCTCCTTATGGAAGAGAGTTCCAGCAAAACAGCCGACGTGCTCAAGTGCAAGTCATACGACAGAAATGAGAAGAGATTTCGGGGACTTGGGCAAAACTGACCTCTAAACCGCTCCTCGTTTTATTTACGTAATGGGCTCGGCACATCGATTGCTTTTATTCACCTTCGGTCGGAGACCGCGTGAGTTAACAAATGGTTCACCCGATTCAAGGCCTATCTCTATGTATCGGGCAGCCCTGCCCTCTTCTTCTCTCCGCCATATTCAAACCAGAGCGGACGCCCAAGTTCGCCGCCGGGCAGGAAATGGCAAAATCCCGTGGTGTTTGCCCCTATCTTCCCGCCTTGCCCGCGAGCTGATACCGGGAAGGCTGATTTTTCGTTGATGCTGGTGGACAATAAAGAGCAGCCAAGGGAAAGTCATTCAACTGGCGGTCCGAACCTGGTCCCAGAAGATTGGGTCGATTCCTCTCTCTACGTTCCGTTTGGCGCTCAGGGCCGGGGTGCCGGCCTGCGGTTTCACCTCGCCGGAGGGATTTGCCTTCGTAAGATCCAGAGATTTTTTCGATTTCAGACGAGCGGACTAAGGTTCCCACGCTCCTTGCCGATTGTAATCTATGTGGCAGGTGTGAAACGGTTGAAAGCATCCAGGAAGGGATACCGTTGCTTCCCGCCGCCAAAATTTTCTTGGGGGACTTAAGGTTTGGGCAATTTCAGCCGAAAAGACAAGTAGTGTGATTTTGGCATCGTCAGATCTGTCAGTGAAAACTAAAAAAAGAGACGCACATTATGAAGCTAGGCAAAAAGAAAAGGACCGTAGCAGGCCTGGATCTGGGTGCTTCCTCCATTAAGCTGGTAAAGCTGGAGGAGAGATCCGGGAGCTTTGCCTTAACCTCCTTGGGCATGAGAGAGCTGCCGCTGGAGGTCGTGGTGGACGAGGAGATCAAGGACAAGGATACAGTGATCTTCAATCTTCAGAGCCTGGTGGATCAGTGCGACCCCAAGTTGAAGGAGGTGGCCATATCCATCTCCGGGCACGGGGTGATCACCGACAAGATCACCATGGATCAGAAGAGCGGGGCCGAGGCGGAACAGGCCATCCTGTTCGAGGCGGAGCAGAGAAGTCCGTTCGACGTTGAAGACGTGACCATGGACTATCACGTGGTAAACGAGAACGAAGAGATCAAAAAGATGGACGTGCTCTTGGTCGCCGCCCGAAACGAGTTTCTCAATTCATACGTCGAGCTGGTGGCCGAAGCCGGTTTAAAGCCGGTGATCGTGGATACGGACGCCTTTGCCATCTTCAACGCCTACGACATCAACTACGAGCTCGACCCCGAGAAGGTGACCGCGCTGATGGACATCGGATTCGATACCACCAGCGTCACCTTTCTGAAAAACGGGCTGTTCCATTCCACCAGAGACCTGGCCAGCGGGGGAAGGCTGATCTACAACTCCATAATGAAGGAGTTCAGAATCAACCAGGAGCTGGCAATGAAGACCATCAAGGGGGAAATGGGAGCCTCGATTGACCAGGATATGCTTAAAGCCACGGTGGTCACCGCCTCAGAGGAGTTGATCTCCGGTCTGGAGGTGGCCTTCTCCTATTTCAAGTCGACCGCCAAGGTGCCGCAGGTGGATTGGATAGTCCTCTCCGGGGGCGGGGCGTTGATTCCTTTCCTGCCTGAATTCATACAGTCGAAGTTGAACGTTCCCATCGAGGTGGCCAATCCCTTGCGGAACATCGAGTATGATCCCGAGATCTTCAAAGGCGTCCAGCCGGACAGAATAGCGCCCCTGCTTGCGGTCTCGGTTGGGCTGGCTTCGAGAAAGGCAGAATAACATGGCCAAGATCGAAATAAACCTGCTCCCCAGGGAGCTGAGAAAAAGGCGACAGGGCATTTCCCTCGACAAAAGCCTGACCCTCATCGTCGGTTTGGCGGTAGTCCTGGCGGTTGCCTTCGTGGCGGTCAACCTGTATCAGAGCATGAAGCTCAGGGCTCTGAACAATAAGATAGCCGAGGCCCAGGCAAGAGCCCAGGAGTTGAGAAAGAACATAGAGCTGGTGGATGCCCTAACCGACGTCAAGGACAAGGTTCTGCAGAGGATGTCGGCCATTGAGGCCCTGGACAGAAGCAGAGCGGTGTGGGTCGGGGTGATGGAGGATCTGGCCGAGAGAGTTCCCGATTATCTGTGGCTCTCCCTTCTGCAGGAAGAGGAGGCACAGGTCGCCGCCGTGCCGGATTCGGCAGTGGACAGCACCGCGATTATGAGCCAACCATCGTCTCCGGCTCAGAAGCGGGTGACCATGGAAGGATACAGCTACTCGCTCAACAGCTTGGCATCGTTCTTGATTGAGTTGATCGGATCGCCCTATTTTAAGAACATGGAATTGCAGTACGTGAAGAGGGCGGAGGTGGAAGAGCGCAAGACCTTCACCTTCCAGTTGGTGGGAGATCTTTACTACGTGCCCGACCTGGAGGGTCTGGATGCCGATACCGCCGTCCACGAGTTAGCCTCCGTTTATGAGATCGAAGATTCCGAGATGAACCTGGCTGCCGGGAGGGAATAGATGGATTTAAAGGACCCCAAAACACAAAAATATCTTCTGGGAGGTCTGGTGGTCTTCCTGGTGGGTTATTTCTGGTATGCCAGGATCTACACCAAGAAGGCCGAGTTGATCCAGCAGAAACAGGTGCAGTACGAGTATTTGCTCTCCGACTTGAAGAGCGTGGAGATGAAGGCCAAGAGTTTTGAAAGCCTGAAGGAAGAATATCAGAAGCTGCTGGAGAGATACCGGAAGGTGGAGCGCCTGCTGCCGGAGGAGAAGCAGATCCCGCTCTTTTTGATTCAGATGCACTCCGCCGCGCAGACCAACAGAACCGGAATCATGCAAATCATTCCGGAGACTCCGATGCCTGAAAGCTTCTATAATTCGAGCTCGTTCGACATAGAGCTGACCGGATCATATCACAGGTTGGGGAGTTTCTTCAGCAACGTGGCCAATTTCCCCTTCCTGGCAAACGTCTCCGGCGTGACCATAGCGGCGCTGCCGGAGGCCGCGCAGAAGGGCCCGGAGAAGGATAGAAGCATCAGCGCGTCGCTCAAGCTCACCACTTACTTTGTTAGGGAAGAAGAGAGGCTTAAAGAGATAGAATTCTAAAAAGGGTGATACATGAGAACAAATCCTGTGATAAGGCTGTCCTGTGCTGCACTGGCGTTTCTGTTCCTGGGCATCTTCGTCCTGGCGGCCGACCAGGCCATGGGCAGCAGCCGAATACAAAACATCAGCCTCAAGAAAGAAGGCGACTTCACCAAAGTCACGGTTTACGCGGACAAGCCCTTCGAGTTCTCACACTTCACCGAAGAGGCCAAAGGAGGCAAGCCCTATCGGGTGATCATCGACTGCCAGGATGCCATCTTCGGCCTGCCCCAGAACATTTTCAGCGCCGGGCTTCCGGAAGGGACCGTAACGGCTATTCGCACCAGCCAGTATCAGGCAACGCCAGAGCGGATCGTCAGGGTGGTGCTCGACATGAAAGCTCCGGTGGTCTACAAGCTGGTCGAGCCGGAGACGGATTACGAGGCCAGCATCGCCCTCTTCGCGGCCAAGGATCCAGACTTCGCCTTGTGGGTGGCAGTGCTGCATGATGAGAAGGGTAAGAAGGTGTCGAAAGAAGAACAGGCGCCCGAGCTTTCCCGAGCCGAAAAAGCTCCGCTTCCGGTGGAGGAACCGAGCTCCGATAGAACAGGAGCTTCTCTTCCCAGCCTCGAGCGGTCCGTAGCCCAGACCACGGCCGAAAGGGAAAGCCACCAAACCGTGGAGAAGTCCGGAGTCCACCGGCGAGCGGTTTCATACGCGGATACGGGTGAAGAGGTTCTGCCTGCCGGGGGGAAAGAAGTACTTGTGTCCCGTACAAAATCCGGCATCCGAGACGTCACCAGAAGGGTGGTTGAAGAGCCGGCATCGGTAAGCTCGCCTGCCATGCAGGCACAGGTTCCCGGCAAACCGTCCTTCTCTGCCAAGAAGATGACCATCGTTCACCCGGTGGACGAGGGCGAGATGGTCGGACCGCAACCTCTGGAGGAATCGCCGGTGGTGGTCGTGCCAAAGAAGAAAGCGAAGAAGACCGAGGTCCCTCCGACTGCCGAGTTGACCGCAACGCAGACCAGCCCGGGGCAAACCACCTCCAGATCGCAGTTGGCTCAGTCACCCGGCTTCTGGGGGCCGCTGCCCAAGAAGGAGACCGATGCAGAGGATAAGGTCACGGTTGCCCAAGCGGAAGGGGAGAAGGGGTCCGAACGCCTCCCCAGCGCCATTGAGAAAGGGATAAGCAAGATCTTAGGCCCCGAGCCGGCAGTTGCCAGGGAAACCACACCGGCTCCGGATACGGCGATGGTCATTCAGGGCAGGATGGAAGCAGAGCTTTCCGTGGTTCCCCAGAGGAGAATGGTGGAGTACAATCCCATAACCGACAGGGACGTCTTCCTTCCGCCGACGCAAAAAGAGGAGATGAACTTCGGCGAGGCGCCCCTGCCTCTCTTTGAGAACCTGAAGCTGGTCGGAATTCTGAGAGACACGCAGGGAAATCGAGCTCTGCTGGAGGATGAGGCCGGCTATGGTTACATGCTGACCAGCGGTGAAAGAATCAGAAACGGATACGTGATCGCCGTCGAGGATGAACGGGCGACCTTTCACGTTGAGGAATACGGCGGATATCAAATAATGGTCCTGGAACTTTATACGGAATACTAAAAGAGAGGTACGTGATGAAAAGAATTCTGCAAAGGAGGGGATGGCTCAGGTGGGGCACACTGGTACTGGGGATATCTCTTCCCTTAATCATGTTGATCTCGGTGCCCTGGGGGGCGGGAGAGCCTGGTCCGTCCGGCAAGAAGATCTCGGCGCTGAATTTCCAGAACGCAGACATGCAGTCGGTCTTAAGCTTCTTGGCCGATTACGGCGGGGTGAACATCGTCTCCAGTCCCGCTGTGGACGTCTCCGTCACCCTCTCGCTGCAGGATGTCACCTGGAGACAGGCGCTGGACATCCTTTTGAAGACCTACAGCCTGAGCGGAGTGGAGGAGAACGGTTACATCCGCGTGCTTCCAACCCCTGAATTCCTCCAGGAACAGGCGCTTCTGGAGAAGCGCCGGGCGGAGCAGGTCGCCATGGTGCCCCTGGAGACTGCGGTTATCCCGGTGAAGCACGGCACCGCGGCGGACATGGTCAAGTCCATCCGACAGGTGGTCTCGCAGAGAGGCACCATAGATACGGACGAGCGCACCAACTCCGTGGTGATCCGCGACACGCCGGAACATATCGAAAAGGTCAAGCGCCTGGTCGAAACGCTCGACAAGGAGACCCATCAGATCAAAATCTCCAGCCAGCTTCTGGAGGTCGAGTCCGGGTCCATGACCGAACTGGGCATTGACTGGTCCTTGGCCTCGAGAAGGAGCGCCCAGCTCCTGGACGGTGACAAGAGCGAGGGTGCTTTTGCGCAGACTGCCAATCTGGTGAGCGATCCGACCGCCACCTATAGCTTCGCCACGGTTCAAGGCGACTTCGACATAGAGGGAGCCATTTCTGCCCTCTGCTCCAGCAACAAGGGTAAGATAATCGCCCACCCCGAGATCACCACTGTGGACAACCGGGAGGCCTTCATTCAGATGGGACAGAAGGTTCCCATCAAGCAGTTTGACGAGGCCGGAAACGTGGTCATACAGTTCGAGGAGGTGGGGACCATCCTGCGGGTCACTCCCCACATCACCTCGGAGAACCGAATACTCTTGAAGCTCAAGCCCGAGCGCAGTTCCTACACCATCGACGTCGCGGGCGTGATCATCAACACCAACAATGCCGAGACCAACGTCGTGGTGGAAAACGGCCAGACCGCGGTGATCGGCGGCCTGACCACCCAGACCGAGACCAAGATCAGGACCGGCATTCCCATACTCAAAGACGTTCCCTTGCTGGGTTATCTCTTCAGGTATACCCGCACCGAGGTGACCGATCGGGACCTGGTCATCTTCGTGACCCCCACCATCGTGACCAACGAGATGCAGGGCCTGGGATCGATCGATCAGCCGGGCGAAGGTCTGAAGAATAATTGACAAAGATGCCGATTCCGACAGCCGGGACCTCACCGGCGTCGGAATCCCTTGGCTCATCTTCGAAGGCGACCCTGTCGGTCGCCTTTTTTGTTTGGCGGAACCGACATCTGAGACTCCGCCGCCAGGTTCCTGGTTCCCGATCCATTGAGTGGCCCCTTCTCTTTTTGACCCGGGGACAACAGGTTTGCCTGCGAAATCGTCAGTAAGGTTGAAATGACAAATCGGTCTCCGCTCATCAGGCGAAAGTTTTACTTGACTTTTAGAGATCGGTCGGTTTATTTTGTCAGACAATAGTCGATTCATCTTTGATGCTAAAAACACCGGGCCGATCATATCCAAGGCGGGTTTCTGCCTTGGCAGACGGAGATTTCCGGTTTGGCGAATTAGAACCGGCAGAGACTGGAGAAGGAAGTGGACTTCACCCAGAAGAGAAAGGCCATGCTGGTGGCCACCTTCGGCAGCCTGCTGAACGCGGCTATGGCGGCCGGCGCCGTGCGCAGCCTCATATTGAAGAAGGCCGATAGGAAGCTGCACGAGCTTTTCGTGGAGATCAATCCCCAGAAGCGCCCGCGCAAGGTGCAGGAGGACAAATACGCCATGACCAGAAACCTCCTGTATGCCGTGGACAAGGCGCTTAGGAACAAACAGATTTCCCCCCGGATGAGAAAGGGCATGCTGAAGGTGTTGTTGGGGAACATCTTCCTGGGTGGTAGAGAAGAGATGGCCAACTTCGCCCAGAAGCACGGCTGCGATCCTCCGGGCTTCCTCACCATCAGTCCCGGCGCGGCTTGCAATCTCCACTGTGATCAATGCTATGCGGGCAACCTGTCCGAGGCCAAAGTCAAGCTCGATTTCGAGCTGGTGTCGCGAATCATCGCCGACAAGCGCAAGTACTGGGGATCGTTCTTCACCGTCATCTCGGGCGGAGAGCCCTTCATGTGGAAAAGCGGGGAGGAGGGGCAAAAGGACGTGCTGGACTTGGCCGAAAGGCACGACGACAACTACTTTTTGATCTTCACCAACGGAACCTTGATCGATGAGCACAGGGCCGAGAGGATGGCGGAACTGGGCAATGTAACACCCGCCATCTCGGTTGAAGGCTTGGAGGAGGAGACCGAGAAGAGAAGGGGGAAAGGGGTCTTCAGAAGGATTCTCCAAGGCATGCAGAACCTCAGGGAGGCTGGGGTGCCATTCGGCATCTCCCTGACCGCCACCAGAAAAAATGCAGAGCTTCTCCTCTCCGATGAGTTCATCGATTTCTATTTCCACCAACAGGGGGCCGTCCTGGGTTGGATATTCCAGTACATGCCGATCGGCTGCAAGCCTAACCTGGACCTGTTGATCACGCCTGAGCAGCGGTTGAGCATGTATCTCAGGGAGCGGGAGCTGGTCGAAAAGGAGAAGCTCTTTTTGGCCGACTTCTGGAACTCCGGGCCGATCAGCGACGGGTGCCTGTGCGCCGGCAGGACCGGCGGGTATTTTTACATCGACTGGCACGGCAACGTCATGCCCTGCGTTTTCACCCCCTACTCCACCCATAACATAAAAGAGATATATGAAAGCGGGGGAGACGTAAACACCGTCCTGGAGACTCCCTTCTTCAAAGCGGTGCGCAGGTGGCAAACCGAATACGGCTACATGCAGCCCCCGCACCAGGTGGGCAACGAGATCACGCCCTGTCCCATCCGGGACCATCACCGGCGCTTCCATGAAATCGTCAAGGAGCATGAGGCCAGGCCGATCAACCCCGAGGCAGGGGAGGCCCTGGAGGCCAAGGATTTCATCGAGAGTCTGTGTCGCTACGGAGACAGGGTCTCGGAGCTCACCGGCGAGATCTGGGACAGGGAGTATCTGGAACCGGAAAGGAAGAACCTGACGGGCACCCAGCCTGATTGAGAGGCCGTCCGTCGTCCGCCGTCCGTCGTCCGCCGCAAATCGCAGATCAGCGAAACTGAGGGTCCTGGGCGTTCTAAGGTTCATTGTCGCAGTTTCCCTTGTTTGTCCGGATGCTGTGTTTCAACAGGTTACAATCGGCGCTACTGGGAAACAGGGCTTTCAGGGGGTTTTGAGGTTTTTTTTGTTCTTTTTCGTTTCCTCCGTTTGCGCATGGAAACCTCCGCTGTCTCGTTGGTAACGGACACCTTCCAGACGGATCTTCGATGTCCGTTACCCTATGCGTCACGGACGAGGGCGTCCGTTCACGGTGAATCCTTCAGATGAAGCTCTTCAGGACAAGTCCGTTCAGGATGAATCCGTGACGAACAGAACCCTGCCATCCACATTGCGAAACTGGGCTTTCTAACGTTCATTCTCGCGGTTTCACCTGTTTGCCAACATGCTGTGTGTGAACAGGTTGCAATTCACAAAACCGGGAAACAGGGCTTTCAGAGGGTTTTGAGCTTTATTTTGTTTTTTTTCATTTCCTCTGTTTACCGATAGAAACCTGGGCTGTTATTGCCGGGTACCCTTACCCCGCAACGGGTTCGGGGTGGGGGCAGGAGATTGTCGGGTAGCTCGCCCGCCTTTGGCGGGATCGCAACCCGACCTACAACTCTGGTTCGGGTGGGGGTTCATCCTGCCCTTCGGTCCTGAGACCTCAGGGTCGAAGGAAAGGGATTCACCCTGAAGGGCACCCCGAACCAACGGGTACAGATAAAAACGTCGATTTCGATTGCATGGTTCATATCGAATCTCTCTTCCGCATATTCAGGAGAGCATTCGGTCGTCTGCATGGCTCGCCAAGAGAAAGGCATCGCGGTGTCATTCTAAGCGGGCAGACGCCCCCCCAGACGGGCCCGTCCGGGCGTCCGGGAAGCGAAGAATCCCATGACCCAAGGGCCCTTCAAAACCGAGATTCTTCTCCCCCATGCGGGGGATCAGAATGACATGCCCTCCGAAACGAGGACTCAAAGCCGAGCGGAGAATAACACATGCTCTCCTATAAACACTCGACCTTTATTCTTCACCACAGAAGTTGTGGCGTTTTTGCTCTTTGCGGAGGGAGATCAGGGGTTGCAGTTCTTTTGTCAAGCAGGCTCCGCCATGCTTGACCTACGAACTATTCTATGTGTAGCTTTTTTGCCTCATAGTCTCGTATACAGGAATCGAGTAGTTTTGCGATATCAATGCCTATACCTTCTATATCTTCCATTGTTGGTTTCTCACCCTTAAGACGCGAAATGATCCAAACAGGAAGTGCCAAAGTGCGTTTTCTTTCATCGTCTTGGCTCTGGAGCATGAGACTAGTGCAATCCTTAACTAGTGCCTCGAGTCCATCTATTGTTAGTATTGAATTGATAATTTCATCATGCTCACCGGGATATGCCTCTTTGGTTACCAAAGCATAAGCTGCGCCTGCAGCAGTCATCCAGAGAATCAAGTCTTCTTTAGGGTTTTTGCGTTTTTCTAAATATCCCTTAAATGAAGGGTATTTGTGGACAAAAGGCTCATAGGAAAAAGCGGATACTCGCGCAATAGCTTCTAGCAGGCTTGCCGGTCCTTCTTTAGTCATAGCAAATACACTCCCGGAACTTTGTTTCACATTACTGCAATAAAAGGGCCCCGATGACTTTCCCCTATGAGAAAGGAGGAGCTAGTAGGTGAGGAGCCACCTGCTCCCGACTTATCTTGCTGTCAGGTGCGCAGGGCACCTGACCTACCAGCTTGAGCAGATGAAACCACACTGGGACGCAAACAGCGATCGCTCACTGCGGCATGTCTTTCAAGGGGCTATCTCTTCTCTCGAGCGCCTCGAGGGCACTCACTAGCTCATCGAAATCCGACAAGTCAAAGACTGTCACGTCATACTGCTCGTCCAGATGCAAACGATCTCGCACAAGGTCGGCCATTGTCTTATCCAAGACCAGCAAGTCTGCGTATGGTAGCACTGTGGAAATCATGTCGATATCCGCGGCATCGCTTCCTTTTGCTTTCGCACGTTTCAGATAAACGGCGGGAGCGGCCCACAGCTTAGCTGTAATCTCGATTCTCGGGACGGATCGAAAATACTCCGACCCGTAGAACTGAGCAAGTCCCGTTACTCCAGCAGGCGTACCATTCGCCTTCTCCCAGAACACTAAATGCATTCCTAGCGTCATCGTTGCGACTAATCCTTCCTCGGGCGTGGGAGATTGCCCGATGAGACTCTTCCCAAGCGGTCCCAATCCTAGTTTATACATACCCCGAATGTAACCCTGGTATTCCTCCTCCAGCTTCTGTTCAAAACTGGGCGTACGAGATGAATCGGCCTTCTTGATGCCCGCAAGCTTGTCTTTCAGGCGCTTCTTTCTCGCTCGCATCTCTCCATGACTACCCAACCCGTGCGCCCAGTCGAGACGAAGCACAAAGGGAGTTTCGTCGAGGAGCTGGGCAATAGGACTCTGGTAATACATCTGAGCCCATTCTTTTGAGTAGTCGACAGGCTTGGCACGCTGAACATACGCCTCCATGGCAATCTGCATCTGGCAGTTTTCTACCTGATTAGGGCTTCTTAATGAGATGCCTTGGGACAAATCCACAACCATCTTTTCGCAGCTTTCGCCAATTCTGCTCTTCAAGCGATATTCATCCGCCCATGTAGAGACCTCAGGACATATTGCCTTTTTCACCTGTACAAGCCGATGTATACGCTCATAGAGACTGCTAGCTCTGCGCAACGTGACCGAATCTGTCACCGGTCCCATCTTCCATTTCGCCATATTGCTTATGACGTGGGTATCCAGAAAAACGACAGGAACTGGGCAACGGGGCGCGTTCTCGAAATCCATGGAAGTTGACATAAGCTTGTGGGTGAGGAGCCGCGTGCTCCTGATTTATTTTGGTGTCAGATGCACAGGGCATCTGGCCAACCTGCTGCGTCACGATTTCACGAAAGCCAAGTCCGACCCAATCTTCTCATCATCAAGGATATACTCCGGAGCCTTCCGCTGCCTCAAGTACATGACAAGAGCTTTGATGGCAATATCCGATGTCCCGGAGACGGCAGCTCTGTATACGCTGGCCTTCTGGGCGTACTCCTGCAACGAAATGAGAGCGCACCTTTTGGCCATAAAGGAACCGGTTTTCTCAACCGTTGCCGCAATGAACTGTCGATCCTGGTAGGTCCCATGCTTTCCGAGGAAGACCATGGCAAGGTTCTTCGCAGGGCAGTTGTCGTTTCGTGTCCGCACATGGTCCCGAGCAAGGGCAAGCAAGCGCTTATCTGCAAGGCGGTCCGCTTTGATCAACAACTCCCATAAGACTTGCTCCTGCCAAGGGTAGACTGTGCTCGCGATGACTTCAGCGCAGGCACTCTGCACAAACTTTCTGTCCTTCAGGAGGACCAAAAACCGAGCAAAGGCATCTGTTCTAGCGGGCATCTCGTCGAGAAGTCCGAGGCACCTCTTCGCAATCCCATCAAGGCTAACTGGATGGATATTCTTGAACCAGTGACACTTAAGGATGCGCCAAATACACGCCCTGAAAAGCCGTTCATTGAAGCCCCTTCCTCGCTTGGCCATCACTCCCTTTGTGAGCCGCACAAGACTCGGCAGGGCAGCATCTACTCCATCCTTGTCCTTGTTGGCCACTGCGTCGTCCACCTGATCCAGAATGCTCGGGAAGTCTCGAAAAAACTCTAAAAACTCGCTTCCAGTTCGGTCCCAAATCTGTGTCTTCGCTGTCGACAAGTTAAGGTTGAACTGCCTTAATGCCCGAATGATCTCCACGATAGCGTTCTGGGCATGCCTTCGATTGTGACACGCCACCTTGATGTCGTCTACATATCTGAAGTGGCGGAATCCGCGAGCCTCGAGTTCCTTGTCAAGGAAGTCAAGAAAAGCACTCGCGAGATAGGAGGAGGGATCGTAGTTCTGCGGAATACCATCGTGACCCGACCATGAGAAGCGCTTCAGGAGCGAGTTGAGAAGCTCAAGCATCAACAGGAAGCTTGAATCTTCTCCTCCCACAATATTCCGGAGTGCGTTCTTGAAGTCACGTATATGGGTATATTCGTAGAAGGCGGCGACATCAGTGGAAACCATGCAACTGTAACTCCTATGAGCGTCAAAAAAGGTTTTTGCATCCTCCTTTAACTGAAGCCAGTTCTTGGTAGACCGATTTCCGAAGGGGCGTCTGGCCTTGAATCTGTTGGTTCTGTAGCTGTATCGCGCCTTGGATAGCTTGGGTTCGATGAGAGGCATGAGGCGAAGCAGGACAAAGTTGAAAACAACCCTGTCTACGGGGTGAATACACACCGCATGCCGCACGACGTCGTGGCCCTTGGGTACATCCCAGTGAAAAAACTGCTCGGCTAGGTACCCAGACTGTGGTTTCTGCTCCAGGATCGCGAGCGACTTCCTCAAGCGAGGAGAAATATAGGCAACGATGTCTTTCTTGAGCAATCTCAGGTCCCGGAAACGCAGCGGGTCTGGGAAGAAGTCATCTTCCGCGTCGACGAGCAAACGGTCCACGGCAAGACTGAGCTCAGCCTTAGTAATCTTTATCACTGTTCGGTTCCCCCGTCTTTGTCTTAAGCCTGTCGCTTTAGGTCAGGCCCCCGACGCCCCGGACCAATGTCCGAGACATCAGCCAAACTCGAATGCGGTATGCTCAGCGTTGCCTCCTCCGTATACGACACATGTTTTCGAAGAGTATTATAGGGTGCAGACCGGCAGAAGTCAAGGGAAATACCACCAAATGAACACAGAACCCCCTGAATCCTCCTTCCTGCGCATCTTCGACCCCTACGGGTCTTCGATCCTACGGACCTTCGGTCCTACGGATCTTCGATGTCAGGGGGACAACTGCAATAAACCCAACCCCCTGTATCCCCCTTCCTACGGATCTCCGATATCAGGGGGAGAAGAAAGGCCACAAAGACCAAATTCACAACAATGCTGATGGTGAAAGCGATCGGTCGAGTGTAATTGAGGAGACGATTCTTTTTTGCAAGTGCCGTCCCTTTACGGAGGATAAGAATCATATGAACCATCCCTTCCACGCCAACAGCAGGGGAGAGGCCAACGCCACCCTCCGGGATAACGCTTTTCTATCTCGACCCCGGACTTCGGATAGTGAGAAAAAAAGCAAAAACAAAATCCGCACGTCGCGCATGTCCCGCATGTCCCGCATGTCCGAAACCCCCTCTTTCCCCCTTGTCAGGGGGACAAAAACGCCCGTCTCCAGGAGGTGTTCGGGGTAGTATCCCGAATATACAGACAGCCCGACCATCATCCTGTGAGCGGTCCCCGGGTTCCCTCCCTGATATCGAAGATCCGTAGGAAAGGGAGGGTCAGGGAGGGTTTCGTCAGGTGAAGCTGTCAGCGGATGAAACGGATCAAGCGGATAGAAGACCTGTGGCATCCGTTGCATCCGCTCAATCCGTTGACAGGATCAAACGGAGAGGGATTCACCCTGAAGGGGACCAAAGGGGGTGAGGTCGAGAATTCGGCTATCCTATCCGGGATCACTTCACGAAGGCCTTTGTGGTTTGAGACCAGAACCTAACTTAAGTTAGGTTCCGGTTCTTCGATATCCCCACCTCCTCGCCCCGCGCAGACTGAAGTCTGCGGCTACCCTGGCCCCCTCACCTTAATCCTCTCCCCCTGGGGAGAGGAGAAAAGATTCGGCCATCTTCCCCGCCCCGCGCAGACTGAAGTCTGCGGCTACCTTCGCTCCCTCTCTCCCGCCTATGGTGGTTCGACTTCGCTCCTTTCGATGGGACTCAAGGTCTTCGACACCACCCTGAGGTAATCGAAGGGCGGGATCTTCGACTTAGTCCTCCCAGGACGCCCATACGGGCCCGTCTGGGGGTCTCCGACTCCCACAAGGGGAGAGGAGAAAAGATTCGCCTATCTTCCTCGCCCCGCGCAGACTGAAGTCTGCGGCTACAAAACCTACCACTTCCCTCAGTCGCCCTCGTCCCGCCAAAGGCGGGACGGCCACCAGAACCATCCCTCACTTCTCTCGCCCTCGCCTCACCGGCTGCCAATACGGTGGAACTTCTTTCCCTGCATTTTGGGCACTTCTTTCCAGGTTAGCCCTTCGGTCGACCTTAACCAGTCTCTGATGTGATGGCCGTAATGCATTAATTAACATATGATTAGGCCTGCCTGCTCAAGCTTCCAACAGCTTTGGCACAGAGTTTGCAAAAGTTTTCAGGGCTGTGCGAAGCGAGTGATGAAGAAGGAAAACCGGAACTGAAAGAGTCGAGGAAACTCTTGACGAGCAATCTTACTCCACAACCGAATGAAGATCAGGTGAACGCGTTTAGGTTGAGAGTGACATCTCTGCCCAAACCCATGCACGTCGAGAATCTCCTGGCCTCGGTTCACCGTTTGCACCCCTACGTTTTCTACTCAAACCTAAAGAACGACCCCATACCAGACGATAACAATAACGATGCCCCAAAATGTGCTCTCTCCCGACTGAAGGCGCGAAATCGGGACGCACATTGTCCGCGGGTGTCCCCGGAGTTTCAACCCTTATAAAGCGAGGTGCGCCAGATGGCAGTCCAGGTAGATTGGGCGCAGTTTAGGCAAGATAACGATCCCCAGGAAAGACAGAGACTCTTGGAGCAGTACCTGCCCTTAGTTAAAAACGTGGCCGGACGAATGGCCATGGGATTCCCCAAGTCGGTGGAGCTCTCCGATCTGGTCAACACCGGCGTGATCGGATTGATCGAGGCCATGTCCAATTTCGATCCCGAACGCGGGGTGAAATTCGAGACCTACGCAGTTCCCCGGATCAGAGGCGCCATCTTGGACGAGCTTCGCTCCTTGGACTGGGTCCCCCGCTCGACCAGGGCCAAATCCAGAGAGATCGACAAGGCCACCGCCAGGTTGGAGAACGAATTGGGCAGGACTCCCTCTCAACGGGAACTGGCCAAAACCCTGAAGATATCTACCAGCGAGCTCTTCTCCGCAGTGGACGACGTCTCCTCGGCCACCATGCTCTCTCTGGACGAGCTTATCTACAAGGAAGAGGACAATCGGCAGGTTCCCAGAGTGGAAACCCTGGAGGACCTCAGTCATGAGAGCGTCTTGGGTGACCTGGAGAAGCAGGAACTCAAGGGTTATCTGGTCCAGGCCATAAGCGGTCTGTCCGAACAGGAGAGACTGGTGGTGGCCCTGTACTACTACGAAGAGCTGACCCTCAAGGAGATCGGCGAGGTGATGCAGATCTCCGAGTCCCGGGTATCTCAGATACACACCAAGGCGGTCCTGAAGCTGAGAGGGATGATCAAGGAGAAGTTCTCCCTGTAGATGAGGGGAATCTCAGCCTTCCTATTCGTCAAGTCTGGAGGAAATACATGGGACGTAGCCAAGGATTGGAAAACCGGACCCGGCCGGAGGATCAAGAAACCAAAGCCAGAGTGCAGAAGCAGACCTCGCCCGATACTGCCGGGAGCAAGACCGAACTGGCCGAATTACTCTTCTCCATCAACCACAAGTTGGATCAACTCACCTCAGCAAACCAGGATCTGTCTCGAATGATGGACTCCTCGACGGAAACCGGTCGTCCGGGGGACGATTCGTCTGCCGGCCCGATATCGCAGAGGGACGCATCCGGGGAGAAGTCGACCGAACCGGAGTTGGCCTATCGACTCTCCTCTCTAATGGATTTCTTGGCCCAGTGTTATCAGCTCAAGCAGTGCGCGGTCTTTCTCCTGGGAGGCGGGGATGCCGGTCCGCAGAAGCTGGTTTCTTCCGGCTCGCTGGCCGGAGATGCTGCTTTAGATGAGCTCGACCATCAAATCGAAACCTTGCACGACAACGGAGAGATCGCTCGAGCAATCGGAGAGAAAAGAAGACTGACGGGTCCGACCAGAGGCGGAGGGACTCTTATCATCGTCCCGTTTCGGATTCTGGGGCAGGAGGACGGATTCTGGGCGGCGTGCTTTGGGGAGAGTTCTTCTCCGGAGCAGGTCTCTTCCATGGACCTCCCTTTCTTTACCGGGTTGATCTCCGCCTGCATCGAGAATTCCCATCTCAAGGGGCCTTCGGCCCTCTCTGGGCCCGAGTCTTCGAACGGACCTTCGGCCCGCGTGGACACGCTCGGTCACTTTGCAGTCGAGAAGCTGTTCACCACCGCCGAGGTATCCCGGGCGGTGGTGCACGATATAAACAACTCTCTTCAGGTCATTCTGGGGAGAACGCAGCTTCTGCTGATAAATGAGAGGAAGACCAAGCAGAGCTCTTCGAACAGGCAGGTCCTGGAAGCCATCGAAACCAACGCCAATCGAGTCTGTTCCGTTTTGAAGGACTTCTCGGATCACCTGCACAGACAATCCGGCAGATGCTCCGGAGAAGGGGAAGTGAACGTGCGGCGCATTCTGGAAGCCGATTTGCCTTTTCTTCAGTACATATTGAAAAAAGAGAGGATCGGGCTTGAGTTCGACATAGAGGAGAGCCTGCCGTCCGTGTACTGGGACCCGGGAGAATTCGAATCGGTCCTGTTGACCTTGATCTGGAGTTTGAGGGATCACCTGCGGGCTGAAGGGTCCATCCGTCTGCAGGCCTCGGCGGGGGAGAAGGGACTCCGGGTGAACATAAGCTGCTCCTCAAAGGAGACCCAACCAGACCCGTTACCGGATTCCTCCGAGATCGAATCGAATCCGCGCTTCCGACTGGCCTGCCAGGTTCTCACTAAGCACCGGGGAGAGCTGAAGTCCAGGGCATGTGGGAAGGGAAAGGTTTGCCTGTCTCTGATCTTTCCCGCGGTTCCGGAGATGAGAGTCGGCCCGGAGAGAATCGGGTAACTTGAAATGCCACCCTCAGTTCAACGCGCAGACCGGGAAGTGTGTTTTCCCGATCATTCATAGCATTCTCGAACTGAGAACAGTCTCACCGAAAGCTTGAATAAGGAGGACAGATATTGCTTGATTCCAAAGATTCTCATTCACGGACAGATCCGGAGGCCGCCAGCCTGGCGGAGATTCCATTTCCGGTGAGAACCTCCCATGGCCGCAAGTATGTCCGCATAGAGCTGTCATCGCCGGTTGCGTTTCGTTTCTTGTCCTGCAGCCAGGGAGAGCTGCAGGTGGCCGATGAAGAGACCTCCGGCGAGATCCTCAATTTGAGCGAGGGGGGGATGCTTCTGCTCACCGATTCGCCCGTGCAGGAGCAAGGCTTCGCATTGATGACCCTGAATCTGAACAGACTGGCGTTCTTGGACGGGGTCCTGGTAAAAATCAAGAGGGTCGAGGCCTCGGGCGAAGGGGATTACCTGGTGGGTATGGAGTTTACCTCAAGAGGGGAGCTGGAAGACAAACTCAGTTCTCCTGAGCAGTTGGAGAACCTGCCGGTGAAGGTGGAAAGCTTCGATCGCAAGATGCGGGAGACCATCTCCCGATTCCTGCGTACCACCGAGCTCGTGGCCACATGAAGAGAGAAGACTTTGCGACCTCTCTTCTTTGATGACTTGCAGAAGGCAAAGCTGCTTCGAATCGAAATGTCTCTTGCCCAGTCTTCAGGCCGATGATCGGGTGCGGTTGCCTGGGGCTTCAGGTGGTTCTTATCGGCCTTAGGACCAGATCGACAGAGAGTGGTTGTTCTTCGAGAGGACGGCAAATCCGAAAAACGTAATCCAAGCCAGGGTGCCACTTGACCACTACCTCAACATATAGGGGGCTAAAGATGAAGCGCAGAGGGAGAAAAAGTAACCGGAAGGCAGCCAAGTCGGCGGATGGGGTCAAAACCAGAAAACCTGCATACTCGAACCAGGATGTCGATGCTCTGAAGACCGATCTCGACGTGGCGACCGGCGTCTGCAAGATGATTGGACGATCGGTGAGCGGGAGAGAAGGATTCGAGGAGATGCTTAATCTGATCGGCAGATCAGTGGAGTTCAGTCATGCCAGCCTCTTCTTACTCGACAGAAAGGCCGGTCGGATGAAGGAGGTGGCCTCGGTGGGGAAGAAGGTGGATCTGATCGATTTCGTCAGATTCGAGGCGGGTGCCGGTCTTTCCTCCTGGGTGGCCAAGGAGAAACGCCCCATCGTCCTTTCCAATCTACACCGGAAAAGAGGAGGGGAGAAGATCAAGTCTTTCCTGGCCATGCCATTGATACTGGATCAGGAGGTATTCGGCGTGATGAACTTGTGCCACGTGGTGGCGCATGCCTTCGAGCCGAATGACGTGCAGTTTCTGACTTTGGTTTCCAAGCCGGTGGCACTATGTCTGGAGAGAGCTTTCTACCATTCGGAGGTGGAAAGGCTGGAGCGCGAACTTGAGCAGGCCAGAGAGCGCTCGGCGGAGCTTCAGGAAGATGTCGCCCGGATGGAACGAGAGATCCCCACATCGCAGCTCTTGGAGAACATGAAACAGAAGATCACCACTCCACTGGGCGGCGTGGCGGAAAACGCCCGGTTCCTTCTGGAGAGCTTTTCGACCCGCCAGGACCAAAGGTCCCCCAAATCGAACAAACGCCGGGACCTCGAGTTCAAACGCGGGCTGCGGGACATCAAAAACGAGGTTAATCAGATCACCAGAGCAACCGAGAAACTGCTGAGGAGAAATCATATCCGCTGAGGATCGTCGGCCCCCGAGCCGAAGAGAAGCGGCTTCGACCGGCTGAGGGTTCCGCAGGGAGGGCAAACCCACTTGATCCGATGGCCAATAAGTTGACCAACGTCTTGAGACCAACCAAGGTTCCGGTTAGGTCCGGTTCCGGGGAGGCAGATTTCAGGAGACTTCTTGAGGACCTTCCTCTGGGAGTGTTCAGAAGCTCGCCTCAGGGAGAGCTGGAATACGTAAACGGGTTCCTGTCTGGGCGTCTTGAGCCGGCCGAAGGGAGTGCCGGAAAAGCCTCCCAGTCACTGAGAGATCAGATTTCTCAACAGGTCCAAGCCTGTTTACGGTCCGACAAACCGGTATCGGTCAGGGCGGCGGACCCCGCCGATTCGAATCTTCTGATCCGCGTGGTGCCCCAGAAAGATGAAAGGGGAGAGTCGACCGGAGCTTTGGGTTGGCTGCAGGATCTGTCGGATCTGTGCGACTTGGAACGGCGGCTGGAAAAGAAACTGAATGAACTCTCCATCCTCTGCGAGTTGGGCAAGGTTCTGACCAGCACCCTTAATCTGGAGGAGATACTCCAGATCGTGCTGATCGGAGTGACCGCCGGGCAGGGGCTGGCTTTCAACCGCGCCTTTCTCTTGCTGCTGGACCAGACCGGAAAGGTGCTGGAAGGGAAGATGGCCATCGGCCCCTCCGACCCGGAGGAGGCCAAGAGGATCTGGGATTCACTCTCGGCCAGGGAGCAATCGTTGGAAGAGGTGCTCAGATCGTACAGGCACGCCTTAAAGGGGAAAGACATTCTGGTAAACCGGGTGGTCAGAGAGCTGAAAATCCGCGTCTCGGATAGAAAAAACCCGCTAATTCAGTCCATGCTGAGCAGGAGGGCATTCGCCGTGCCCAAAGGAGAGGAGAGGTCGGCTGAGGATCTGTTCGACCTTCTGGGGACCGATCACTTTGCGGTTGCCCCTCTGATATCCAAGGATAAGATGCTGGGCGTCATCATCGCCGACAACCTGATAACCCGAAAGAGGGTTGAAGAGGAAGACATCAAGCTCCTCTCCATATACGCGAATCATGCCGCGGCGGCCATAGAGAGCTCGCAGCTCTATCAGGAACTGGAGGAGAAGGTCCAGAAGTTGAGCGAGGCCAACCGGAAGATCGCCGAGAGCAGTCGCAGGCTCCTGAAGGTGGAGAGGCTGTCGGTGTTGGGACAGATCACCTCACAGGTGGCCCACGAGTTGAGAAACCCCATGACCATCATCGGGGGATTTGCCCATTCCATTCTCAAGAAGATGGATGCGGAAAACCCGCACCGGGAGTACATAAAGATAATCGCCAAGCAGACCGAGAGGATGGAAGATGTTTTGGACAACGTGTTGAATTTCTCCAAGCCGGATGAGTCTCATCTGGAAACAGCCAGCTTAGACGATCTGGTGGACCAAACCCTTGAGATGATGGAACCGGAGATAGACCCGACCAAGATCACCATAAAGAGATTCCCCTCCCGGAATCTATCCTCGGTCCGGGTGAATCCGGACTTGATAAGACAGGCCTTGTTGAACATCTTCCGCAACGCCGTCTGGGCCATGCCCCAGGGAGGGATTCTGTCGGTTGCCACCAGGCGGACCGACAGTTCGGTCAAGCTGGAGGTAAAGGACACCGGGTTCGGGATCTCCCATGAACACATGAGTAAGATCTTCGACTCGTTCTTCACCACCAAACCGGAGGGGTGCGGACTGGGGTTGACCATAAGCTCGGAGATAATCAAAAACCACGGTGGCCGCATCGGCGTGGAGAGCAGCCAGGGAAAGGGCTCCACCTTCTACGTGGAACTGCCCCTGCCGGGCAACACGCCGGTCGAGCAGACCTAAGTGGCCAGATTCGAATTCCAAAAGAAAGGAAGGAGAGCGTGAGAAGGAAACAATCTCAGGAAAACCCTCGAATCCGGCCGGAGCGCTCCGGCAGGACCGGAAAGGCCAGCGTCTTGGTGGTAGATGACGAGGACCACATTCTCAAGCTCTACCAGGAGGAACTGGCTGAAGAGGGATACCGGGTGACTACCGCCACCAGCGGAGAGCAGGCCCTCAGGGCGGCGGAGACGGAGTCACCGGACGTGGTGGTTCTGGACATAAAGCTGCAGGACCAGAGCGGTCTGGAGATACTGGGCGGTTTGAGAAAGCTGGGCCCCGATCGGCCCATCATACTCAATTCGGCCTACTCGGTCTATAAGAACGACTTTCAGTCGTGGCTGGCCGATGCCTACCTGGTGAAGTCGTCCAACCTGGACGAGTTGAAGAAGAAGATAAAGGAACTGGTCAGCATCTGACCGGGTCCGTTTTCTCGGATTCTCCCGGCAGGAGTCGATCCTATAACCAAATCAAATGTCGAGGAATGACAATGATCAAGCTGCAGGAAACCGAAAAAGCCTCGGACGTTCTGAAATCCCTGGAGGAACTGGCCGCTCAGGCCAGAGCCGTGGCGTCCAACTTGGCTTATGCGGCACTGAAGTCCAGAGAGGCCGGGAACATCTCCACCCGGGTATACGAGGATGTCCTGGATCTGGTGGATCACACCGGCCACATCACCGGTGATTTAACCAGGATGATCCGGGTGGTGAAGATGGAGGTGGGCAGGCTCTACAAGCTGACCCGGCACGGGGAGATAGAGCTGGAGAAGAACAGGGAACTGGTGGAGAAGATCGAGCGCTCGCTGGACATGGTCCTGGCAGAAAGCCAGAGGGTGTTGGAGAACGTGAAGAGGCTGAAGTCGGTTTCGGCCAATAACAAACTGATTCCATGACACAAAAGCCCCAAGGGAAAGCTAAGGAATCCGGATTTTGTACCGATTCTTATCAAATGTGAACCTCGGACAGAGGGTCAGATCGACTTCGCAGACGCACACGGCTCAGGGAGTTGAACCGGGGCAGGAGAGAATATCCAAGTAAGAGGGGGCTATGCTCATTCTGACAAGGAAACTTGGAGAGAGCGTTACCATCGGAGACGACATCAAGATAACCATCTTGGGAGTGAGGGGCAGGCAGGTACGACTGGGAATAATCGCTCCCCACAAGGTGGCCATACACAGAGAAGAAATATACTTCAAGATCCAGGAGGAGAACAGAAGGGCAGTGGAAAGCAGGGTGGACGAGGTGGCTTCGATTGCCCAACTCTGGAAGGAGAGCCAGAACAACCCAGGGGGGAAGACGCAGACCTCCGAGACTCCTGCACCCGACAGATCCGAAAACAGGCATAATTCCAGGAACGGAGATGGACCAAAACCAAAGGAATGAATGATGTTCTTCAAGAAGGCAAACAGAAACCGGGGCGAGGATTTGAATCGAAAGGTGGAGAAATACAAAAGATGGTGGCAGGACCGAGGTCAGGGAGGTTCACCCGGACAGTCGGACTCGCCCAAGAAGACCGCCGAAGACGGGAAGCCCTTCGATTCAAGTTTCGTGTATTACGAAGAGGGTTGACGAACTCACCGGGTCAGACAATCCTTTCGAACAGGAATTTATCGACATGACCCGCCCTCCTGAGATGAGAGAAGAGCAGCAAGGGAGTGCCGTCAGACCGGAGGGAGAAAGGCAAATAGGATACAAAACTTCCGCAGTGTCTGCGCATACCTGAAGTCCGGTCACGCCGGGGAGTTGAAATGAAATTCGTTGCCACCAAATTCGGAGAGCTGGATTTCGAGGAAAAAGAGATAATCGTCCTACCCAAGGGCATCCTGGGATTCTCTCAGCTGACCCGCTACATACTGCTGGAGAAAGAAGGGGCGGGCCCCTTCAAGTGGCTTCAGTCGGTGGAGGACCCCAACGTGGCCTTCGTGATAGCGGATCCCCGCAGCTTCTTCCCCAATTACAAGCTGGAGATCAACGAGAAGGAGTTGGAGGAGCTCAGTTACACCAACTCGAAGGACCTGATCACCTACGTCATCATCACGGTCCCTCAGGAAGCCAGCCTGGCTTCCGCCGATCTTCTGGGGCCGCTGGTGATAAATCCGAAAAAACAGCTGGCCAAGCAGGCGGTCATGTCGAACAGCCCTTACACCACGCGGCACTATCTGTTGGATGAGGTCAAAAAGCGCCTGCGGAGAAATCGCCTGAACAAGAGGGAACCTGTGTAAGGGGCGCTACCATCCTATCAATGGCCGTACGCTGTTCCCCCGGGGCGAGGATCAGACCCAATCTGCAGTTCGACCAAGACTCTCTTTTTGACAAGACAATTCCCTCTCCCTCAACTCTGATCCTGCACGCCTCCCAAAAAGGAACACAGGAGCAGTCCTTTGAGAATCAGAGATTACCTGGGACTTGATCGCCAGAAGGAAGACCGGCTTAAAACGGTCGCCGTCTTTCCCCGAACCGAGCCCGAGCGCAACTCAAATCATCGAATAGAATTATCTCCATTTGACAGGGCGATGATCGAAAGGAGCGCTTCGAGGATGAGAGGATCACCGGAGAAGGAGATGTCTTTCCCGATGAGCGCCAGCGTCTGCCTCTCGAATACCTGCGCCCACAGCTGCTTGGGTTGCACCCACGGATACGACAGCGAGAGCGAACCAACGTTTATCCACATTGACGGGTTTGAGAGATTGCTTTCCAGCCTGCGATCTCTGAGAGTCAAGTTCATCGATCTGCGAGGGGGCGGAGAGCCTACCACTCACCCGGAGTTTGGCCGTTTCGCTCGAATCTGTGTGGAGGAGGTTTTTAACCTGAGTCTGCTGACCAACGGCACTTCACTCGATTCCGGCACGGCCGGACTGTTGGCGGAAGGTTTCTCCTTTCTGATAGTGAATCTGGATGCAAGCAACGACGAAGTGTATGACCGGATTCATCGCCCCCCGGGGACGAGAGAATTCCAGAAGGTGCTGGCGAATATCGATCGGGTGGTCCGGGAGAGGAACAGGCAAAAGTCCAAGCTGACCATAGGAGTTCAGATGCGCCTGCGTCAGGCCAACGTGAACTTCGCGGAGCAGACGACTCGTCTGGCCAGAGATACGGGTGTCGATTACATTCAGTTCCGAATCGATCGCAGGCCCGCCGGTTCCCTACTTCCTGACCAGATAGATCAGGTGGGCAGCCTGATTTCGGAATTGCAGCGTGAGTACGCTCCCTTTCCCGTTTGCGGAGACGTGGAAAGCCCGGGGCCTGCCGGCGGTGGGTGTTCGGCTTATCTCGGTCACTTGGTCGTAAACCACGTCGGAGACGTATACCCCTGCCCTCACTTCGCAAAGCTTCCCCAGGCCACCCGCCTGGGCAATATCTTCGCCCTCCCTCCGGAGGAACTCTGGTTTGGCAGTCGGCGTAAGACCGTAACGAAACGGTTGATAGAATCCGACTGCCCGGTGAGGCACTGCCGATGGCGATTCTACGGCGACCAATCATACGCCGCCGCTAACAAATAAACATTCTTCGCATCTCACCAATCGCCCCCAGTCCTATAGCCGCAAATCCCCCAGATTTCGTTCTTGTCACCTGCGGTCAGAATGGTTATCTTCACAGTTGTTCCCAGGTGGAGGGATTACATGCTGAGAGAATCATTTCTGATTGTCGCTTGCCTATGTGTTCTTATGGTTCCCTCGTCGGCCTGTCGGGCCGAGGAAGGGATGTGGCTTCTAAATTCAGTTGATGAGCTTCCCCTTGAGAGCCTGAGCGCTCTCGGGTTGAAGCTATCCGCGGAGCAAATCTATGATCCCCAAGGGGGTGGGATCTCCGACGCGATGATCAGGGTCGGCGGCGGGACCGGGTCCTTTGTCTCCGAGCAGGGATTGATCGTAACCAATCACCACGTGGCCTTCACCGCCGTGCAGCGGCAGAGCACCCCGGAGCACAACTATATCGACGAGGGGTTTTACGCCCAAAGCAGAGACCAGGAACTTTTGGCCATAGGTTACAACGCCTACGTGATGCAATCGTTCAAGGATGTGACCGAGAGAGTCCTGGGCGCTGTCGACGACAAGATGAGCGATCTGGAAAGGTATCAGGCCATCGAAAAGATCTCCAAGAAGATCATCCGCGAGGCCGAGGAAAAGGAAGAGATAAAGTGCAGATTGGCGAGCATGTATGGGGGAAGCCAATATTACCTCTTTTCATATTTCAAGATCAGAGACGTCAGGGTGGTGTATGTTCCGCCCAGATCGATCGGTGATTACGGCGGCGAGATTGACAACTGGATGTGGCCCCGGCATGCGGGGGATTTCGCCTTCCTGCGAGCCTACGTGGCCCCGGATGGGAGATCGGCGGAATACTCCGAGAATAACGTTCCCTATAACTCAAAGGTCTATCTGACGCTTTCATCCTCCGGAGTGAGGGAAGGGGACTTCGTGATGCTTATTGGGTTCCCGGGAAGGACCAGACGCTATGAGAGCTCGTTTTTCATCGACGAGAAGGTCAACCACGATTATCCCAGGGACATTCAGACCCGCAAAGAGGTGATCTCGATTTTAGAGGAGGCCTCGGCAAGAGATTCCTCGGTGGCCATCAGGCTTTCCTCCACCATCAAGGGCCTGAACAACTACCTGAAGAAGAACCGGGGAATGCTGGAAGGCTTCAGAAGAGCCGGGATGCTGCAGGTGAAGAGGGAGGAGGAGAGACTGCTCAGCGAGTTTTTGTCTGCCAGCCCAGAGCTCGAAAAGAAGTATGGAAACGTTCTTTCGCAACTGGACAGTCTCTACCAGGAGCGCAGGAAGTATGAAGAGAAGGAGTTCGTGGTCAATTGGATGACTTATCGTTCGAAGTTTGTTGGTTTTGCCTCCACCATCTATAAATGGGCCTTGGAGAAAAGAAAGGACGATGGGGACAGAGAGCCGGGCTACCAGGACAGGGACACCCTGGAGACCAGAAAAAAGCTGGAAGAGGCCCAGGTCAATCTGGTTCCGGCCGTTGACAAAGAGATTTTGGCTTACTTTCTGAAGAAGGCTCTTGCGCTTCCCCCCAGCCAAAAGATCGCCGCGATAGAGGCTCTGTTCGATGAAGAAAATGGAACGAGCAAAGCCCAGCTGATGGAGGAATTCGTGGAAGACCTCTACCAGAGGACCCTACTTGGCTCGGTGGGGGCGAGGGTGAGGATGTTTAACATGAGCGAAGAGGAGTTGGCAAGCCTGAACGATCCCTTCGTCGATTTCGCCAGAGAGTTGGAGAAGGATAGAGAAGAGCTGAGAGTCAGGCACAAGGAATTCTCCGGCGCGCTCACCAGGCTGGAGCCAAGACTGATCAAGGCCTATGCCGAGTGGAAGGGGGCGGGTTTCTATCCGGACGCCAACGGGACCATGCGTTTCAATTACGGAACGGTAAGAGGCTATGCTCCGCGGGACGCCGTGAGCTACAGTTACATCACCACGCTGAGCGGTGTAATTCAGAAAGACGTCGATGAGGAGCCATTCGATGCTCCGGGCGAACTTGAAGAAATCTGGCGGGGAGGAGATTTCGGATCTCATCTGGATCCATCCCTGGGAGACGTCCCGATCAACTTTCTTTCCACCAACGATATCACAAACGGCAACTCCGGCAGCCCGGTGATGAACGGCAGGGGCGAGTTGGCCGGGCTGGCCTTTGACGGAAACTACGAGAGCATCAGCGCCGATTATCTCTTCGAGCCGGAGATCACCAGAGCGATCAACGTTGACGTCCGCTATATCCTGTTTCTGCTGGATAAAGTATATCCTGCCAGGAATCTGCTGGAGGAGTTGACCATCCGCTGATTATGACGGCTGACGGGGGCGTTATGAAGATTGGCTTTGTGATCTACCAGGGGATGACTGCCCTGGACTTCATCGGCGTTTATGATCCAATAACCAGGCTGAAGACGATGGGTTTCATCTCAGACCTGGAATGGGATATCTGCGCTTACTCTTCAGAGGTTAAAGACGGCACCGGGCTTGCCTTCACTCCAACCAAGGTGGGGGAGAGCCTGGGAGAGTATGATATGATCGTGGTGCCGGGAGGGTTGGGTTCCAGGAAGTTGGTCGATGATGCGGATTTCATCGCATGGTTGAAGACGGCGGAGGCCTGCCGGTTGAAAGCGTCAGTCTGCACCGGATCCCTTTTGCTGGGGGCTGCTGGATTTCTTAAAGGCAAAAAGGCAACCACTCATCCGGATGCATTTGGTGAGCTGCGCAGATTCTGTTCCGAGGTGGTGGGCCAGAGGGTGGTGGATGAGGGGAACGTGATCACGGGCGGGGGCGTCAGTTCCTCGATTGACCTGGGTTTGTACCTCTGTGAGAAATTTGCCGGACGGGAGGCCAGCCAGAAGATCCGCCGACAGATAGATTATCCGGACCGGTAAAACTGACTCGCCGCTTCTGGGACTGGTATGATCTTCCGTCTGCAGACCGCTGGTCGAGAGCGGCCCAAGAGAAAGGTCGGCGCACCTTACCGACGCACTTTTTCTCTTCTGTAAGCGTCTTTACAGGATTCCCGCTATTAAGTTTAAAGACCCAATGTCGATAGAATTAATAGAGGGAGAGCAAAGGAAGTTCGCGGGATTTGGTCGATCGGGAAAGAAGATGGACTTCGAGACGCTCTCTTCAGTTACAGATCACCGTGAATGTGTTGTTGGTCAATAAGTTGCGGGTAGTGGTTCAATCGAGATGCGGGTCTGCAATCATTTGCACAGGAGAAGAAAGTGTTGGGATGCAGCGGACAAGGAGAACCAGACGGAGCCAAAAAGAATCCTTTTTTCTGCTCGGCGGGCGGTAACAGGAATAGGAGGATGACCAATTCCCCCAATCCAGACGGGATGAATGCAAAGGGGGATAGCCGCGCCTTCCATAAGAGAGAGAGGAAGATCGACTCTTCGGACACACCGACCTCTATCCGCCGGGATAGGGTGGAAGAGGCGAAGAGAAAGAGGCTGAACGGCGATTACGACAGCCAGGAGGTTTATCAGAAGATCGCCGACAGGCTTATGGACTTATTTGGAATCTAACCGGAATTCGGAATCACGATCACAAACTCATCAGGGCCAATAGGGCTCTCGACTGCTGTCCACGTTCTGTGTTCATCGGAAAGCTCGTCTCGTCCCGGCACACCAACGCTTACACTTAAAGCTGCGAATATAAATGGGGAGGAGCACGGCCTGACAAGCCCCCCATTCACCATAGCAGACTTTTTCGGCAGCGATTGAATAAAATCTTGACAAAGCAAACCTAAGGAAATATATTGAATCGGCTTAGGATGACATATCAAGGCTCCGGGCCAGACAACAGATGATGTAGCGCGTGAATGCCTTGATCGTCTTTTGGGCGATTAGCTCAGTTGGTTAGAGTATCCCGCCCCGTAGGCGGGAGGGTCAGATCGAAACAGTCCGGAGTATGAGATATATCGGGTTCTTGGGCGATTAGCTCAGTTGGTTAGAGTATCC